>Ga0079997_140396_pt1 | contig 97416 bp, 103 predicted proteins | sample PerSpoCPS_CMetaG_FD_69200 | JGI IMG/M metagenome (GOLD analysis project Ga0079997, IMG submission 69200) | Archaeal communities from Yellowstone National Park, Wyoming, USA - Perpetual Spouter C (PS_C) MetaG (SPADES assembly) (version 2) | ecosystem: Environmental > Aquatic > Thermal springs >...
GTGCCCACTACCGAGCCTGGTGGTAGGTCTCTCCAGCTATGGCCATGGCGGGAGACCAGGGCATCGCGGGGGTCGTCACGGAGGGGAACGGCGGCCAGAGTCAGGCCATCGGGCAGGTGGGCAGGCAGGTCCTTGAGGCTGTGGATGGCCAAGTCCACCTCCTCCCTCAGGAGGGCGGCCTCCAGCTCAGCCACGAAAGCCCCTCTACCTCCCAGGTGGGCCAGAGGGATGTGGCGGGCCCGGTCGCCGGTGGTGCGTACCACTACCAGCTGGTGCCGTAAACCAGGGAAAGCCCTGCGCAGGGCAGCAAGAGCCAGCTCCGCCTGCCTCAGGGCCAGGCGGGAGCCACGGGTGCCGATGCGCCAGATGCGGTCCATGCCATGGCCCCTACCCCTGCCGCTCCTCCCCATCCAGCCCAAAGAGCTCCACCACGGCCGCCGCGGCCTCCGCGTTGCGCTTCAGGTAGCAGATGGGGTGGTGGAGGAGCTTCTTGGTGATGGCCGTGGCCATAGCCTCCACTCGCTGACGGTCCTGGGGGGAGAGGTGGGGCATGCGCCGCAAGGTGCGCTCTAGCTCCTTCCTGGTGACTTCCTCCGCCCGATGGCGTAGACGGGCGATGATGGGAGTCACGTCCAGCCTATCGTACCAGGCCAAGAAGCGCTGGACTTCCTCTTCCACTATGGCCTCTGCCTGCCCCAGCGCCTGCCTATGGCGGCTATCCATCTCCAAGACCTCTTCCAGGTCGTCGATGTCCAGTAGGCGTACCAGGGGGATGTGCGCTACATCAGGGTGCACGTCCCTAGGAATGGCGATGTCCACAATGAGGAGGGGACGTCGGGGCCGGTGGGCCATGGCCTCCTCCACCAGCCCTTTGTCTATGACGAAGCCAGGGGCGCTGGTAGCGGTGATCACAACGTCGGCCTGCGCCAAGGCCCCCTTGAGATGGTCCATGGGCACTGCCTCTGCGCCGATGGCCTGGGCCAAGGTTAGGGCCCGCTCGTAGGTACGGCTGGTGACCAGTACCCTTCCTGCCCCGAAGCCTTTCAGGGTGCGGGCCGTCAGCTTGCCCATGGCTCCTGCGCTCACCACCAGGACGGTGGCCCTGCCAAGCCCTCCCAGCACCTTTGTCGCGGCTAGGGCGGCCAATCGGCTCACAGAGCCCGCCCACCGTCCTAGCTCCGTCTCCCTTCGCACCCGCTTCCCCACAGCCAGGGCGTGATGGAACAGACGCGAGAGCACGCCATCGAGGGATTGGGCCTTGGCGGCCAGGGCCAGGGCCTCCCGCACCTGGCCCTGGATCTGCGACTCCCCTAGGGCGGGGGAGTCCAGGCCCGCTGCCACCCGGAAGAGGTGGCGCACTGCTTCCTCTTGTTGCCGCATGTAAAAGTGGGATGGGGGGATCTTCGCCCCTTTTAGGTCCATCAGCAGGTTTGGTAGCTGGTGCCCCACTTCGCGGTGTCTGAGGGAGGTGTAGAGCTCAGTGCGGTAGCAGGTGGAGAGGATGACCGCCGACCCTATGGCTTCCCTCACCTGTCGTAGGGCGGGGACGACCTGCGATGGGATGAAGGAGAGGCGCTCCCTCTCCTCCACGGGAGAGGTGTGGTAGCTTATGCCCACCATCACTAGGACAGGAACGCCCACCTCAGTCCTTCCCTTTCTGGCCCAGGAGGGTGGTGAGAAGCCTGGTCCTAGCCTCCTCTCGCAGGCCGCGCTTGAGCAACTCTAAGAGCTCCCGGTCCAGAGCGCGGTTCCAGGTCTCAGCGTCCACGAAGATGCCTTTTTCGCGCAGGTGCTGGCGCACCTGCGCAGCCAGCTCCAGCATGGACGCCAACTCATCGCTCAGGAATCGCTCCAACTCCTCCCGCAGCTTTCGTGCCATTGCTGGGCTGCCACCGCCGGTGGATATGGCCACTGTGATGCCACCCTTGCGGACCACCGCTGGCATAATGAAGTCGCAGTTGGCGGGGTCATCTACGGCGTTGACCCAAACGCCCAACTTCCGCCCCTCTTGGGCCACCTGGGCGTTGATGGAGCGGTCATCGGTGGCCACGAAAGCCAAGGCGTAGCCACGTAGGTCACCGGGCATGTATGGTCGGGCAAGGTGCCTTATCTTGCCCTCCTGCGCTAGCTGCGCCAGCGTGGGGTGCAGCTCTGGGCTCACCACCGTCACCTGGGCCTCGGCATCTAGCAGGCCTTGTACCTTGCCTAGGGCCACCTGCCCGCCGCCGATGACCACCACTGGCCGGCCCCGCAGGTCCAGGAAGACGGGATAGTAACGCCGCACCTCTACCCCCGCTTCAGTCGCTATAGGCCTCGCCTACCGCCAACAAGACCTGGTCGCTGAGGTTGGAGACGAAATCCCATAGCTGGGCTACTTCTTCGCCCCTCAGGCCATGCCGGTGTGCTAGGTCTGCTGCCGCGTCCTCCAGCCCCTTGCGGAAGAAGACCAGGGCCTCCAAGGCTCCCTTGATGGATAGGCCTGTCTCCTTCAGCTGGCGAGCGTACTGGACACCTATCTCGCGCCCTTCCCGCACTAGCCTATCGGCTTGCGCCTTGTTGCTCATGTATTGCCCCAGGATCTCCACCAGCCTGCGGCCCAAGGGCTTTAGGGCCTCCCTGGCCTCCCCAGGTAGCTGCAGATACCACTCGGCGGTGCGGGCCTTTCCACGCTGGAGCCGCCGCCGGATGCGGCTCAGGGCTAGCTGGCCCAGCTCCTGGGCTGGCGTCTCCCCTTGGCTCACCCTTCCCTCGATAAGGGCCCGCAGGTCCTCCTCGGCGAACCGCCGATGCCCCCCCAGGGTGCGAAAACACCGCACATACCCGGCATCCGCCCACCGCCGCAGGGTGGACTCGTTTACCCCCAGGAGGCGGCAGGCCTCCCGCAGGGGGAGCCAGCGGCTGGCCTGTGTCTCCTTGGAACCTTTCCTCCTCTCACGGGTTGCCTTAGTAGCCATGGCTAACCTCACCAATCTTACAAATTTTACTTAGGCGACACCCTCAATTGGCATGATACGGCCTCCAGTCAGCAACGGTCAAGGTTGTATGGGCTTGTCTTGGAGACCACGACCCGCAGCGGGCGGACGGAGGGCTGGCGGGCCAGGGTGGTGGCCAGGGCATAGGGCCGGTGAGGCGAGCGCTCCCGGCGAAGCTCCACTATGCGGCTGCCAGTTGCCTCTTTTTTCGCCGTGGCGAACCAAGCCTATCCCCCAGCCCCTTTCCAAGGCAAACCCAGCTTCTGGAACTCCCGAGGTTGGGTTTTGCCCAACCCCTACTGGCGCAGCAGGCCCGCACCTGCCAATGCAAACTCTGCTGATGCTATCAAGTCATTAGTCGAATTTCGTAGGAAGTGGATGCTACGGCACGCCAGCATGCTGTCCTTTCTGCACTAAAACCTACAACGCGGCCGCATGTCATCGCCAGATGGTTCTCTCCCACGCTCTCGCCTTGCCAGCTAGTCGCATCCGTGACCGCGGGGAGAGGGTTTGCGGGCCAAGTGGAGGGCCACTACGCCCCCTCCCAGCAGGCGCACCTGGACATCCGTCAGGCCTAGGCTCTCCAGAAGGGCGGCCAGCGTCTGGGCGTTGGGAAAGTCCTGCAGGGAGTCGGCGAGGTAATGGTAGGCCGACATATCGCCGCCGACGAGGCCGGCCAGGAGAGGCACCAGCCGCCGTAGGTAGAAGCGATATAGGTGGCCGAACGGGCCTTCCGGCGGGTGCGTCATGTCCAGGCAAGCCAGCCGGCCTCCTGGCCTTAAGACGCGGGCCATCTCTGCCAGCCCGGCCGGCAGGTCCACCAGGTTGCGCAGGATGAAGGCGCTGACCACGCAATCGAACGTGTCGTCGGGGAAGGGAAGGTGTAGGGCATCGCCCAGCGCCCAGGCGATGCCGTCAAGGCCCCTGGCCTCCGCCTTGCGGCGTGCTTCCGCCAGCATTTGGGGGGCGAAGTCCAACCCGATTACCAGCGGGGCCCCCTGGCGTCGCAGGGCCAGGGCCAGGTCGCCGGTGCCCGTACCCACGTCCAGGGTCAGCGCTCCCCGCGGTGCGAGGGCGGCCGCCGTCCAGCGTCGCCAGCGCACGTCCTTCCCCAGGCTCATAAGCCGATTCAACAGGTCATAACGAGGAACGAGCCCATCGAACATGCGGCGTATCTCCGCTGCCCTGTCCACGGACATCTCAGCGATATCTTATATGGCGGGGTCCGGTCACTAAAGTGGTGTAGAGGTTCAGGGCAGGTAGCCAGAGGAGGTGACGGACAGACAAGGGGGAGCAGAGGGAGCAGGCCCGGAAAGAGGTGCGCGCCCGCATAAGGGAGCGGGTTAAGGGGGTCATCCAGCACGTGATAGCGGGCCATCGGGAGCGGCTACCGCTCAGGAGCGCTGCAGGCGGCGCTGCCCTATGGCAGTGGGGACCGGGGCGTGGGGCCTGGAGGACGCCCTCACCTAGCCGCACTTCCAGGCCCTCATCACAGCCGGGTGAGCAAGGGGGCCGGGACCATTGGGGGCCCGTGCACCACTGTCGGGAGGAAAGGCAGCCGGAGACAGGCTTGCCCCGGGCCCGACCCGCCCGCCGTGCTGCGGGTCCGCCAGCGCGTCCCGGCGCTGGCTCCCAGCTATAATACAGGTCGTGGACAGGAGCCGCGACTGGCTGGACCAGGCCGAGGGCGACCTGGTGCATGCCCAAAGCGACCTGGAGCGGGGCTTCTACGACTGGGCAGCCTTCTCGGCCCAGCAGGCGGCAGAGAAGGCGGTGAAAGCCGTCTTTCAGCGCCTGGGGGCCGAGGCGTGGGGCCACTCGGTGGCTGACCTGCTGGCGGAGCTAGCCGCCCACCGCCCGGTGCCCCCTGAGCTGCAGGATGCCGCCCTGGAGCTGGACAAGGCTTACATACCCGCGCGCTACCCCAACGCTCATCCATCGGGCTCGCCCCGGCGTCGCTACACCCGGGACGAGGCGGCGAGGCTTGTCCACCACGCGGAGGCCATCTATGAGTTCTGTTCGCATCTTCTTTCCCAAGCTTGACCGTAAGGAGGTGGTGGCCAGGCTGCAAGAGCGGCTACCCTTGCTGGCTCAGCACCTGGACTTGGCCCTTGTGGTCCTCTTCGGCTCCTATGCCCATGGCAACTATACCGTGGCGAGCGATATCGACCTGCTGGTGGTCTACCGTGGCCCCGAGAGGCCCGATGCCTTTGCCCTGGTGAAGCGTCTCCTGGCCCTGCCCCGCTTGGAGCCCCACGTATATAGCGAGGCCGAGTATAGCGCCCTGAAGCCCACCCTCATGGCCATGACGCGGGGCGGCCTGGTGCTGTGGGGTGACCAGGTGTAAGGGAGGCGACGCGGGGAGCAGGACCCAGGGCCGCGGCCAGGGGCAGGGGTGGCGGGTCCAGCAGAGCGTAGACGCAACGCTGGGGGCGCGGGCCCAGGCCCTGCCGGAGTTCGTATCGTCCGCCAACCAGGGCACCATGAACAACGTGGCCCTGGGCGGCCGGGACCCCCTGCGGGGGCGTCCCTTCGCCTACTACGGGACGGTGAGCGGGGGGCCGGAGGCGGCCCCCACCGGCCCGGTTTCTCGGCCGTCCACACCCACGAGCCAAATCATGAACACGCCGGTGAAGGCCTTACACATGGCCCAGCCCCTGGCCACCTTGGAGCGCCCGATAGGGCGTGGCTCTGGCCGTGAGGGGCGCCGGCGGATTGGGGTGGCATGGTGCGCCCCTGGGAGTTGGTGGCTCTCGCCGCGGTGACCATCGTGGCCTAGCGGCGGCGCTTCACCGCGTAGAGCCTCTGAGGAGGCGACCCCGAGGACCGCGGCCTGCCACCTGCTGACGCTCGCCCATAGGCAGGTCGTTACCCTGCCCGGCTAATGCCGGCTGCCGGCCCAGGCCGGCGAGCGCCCAGCCATCGAGACGCCCGGGGGCGGCGGCTGGGGGAGCTTTAGTCCTGCCTGACAGTGGCGTAGGCGTGGCTGGAGGGCTCCACCCGCAGGTCGGGCAGCCAGGAGAGCCACCGCGGCAGCCACCAGTTCCAGCGCCCTAGCAGCGCCATGCTGGAGGACACCAGCACTGAGCGCACCAGGGTGGCATCCAGCACACCGTCACCACCGCCGAGAAGCCCATCTGCTGGAACATCACCAGCTCGGCCGAGGCGAAGCCGGCGAACACCACTGCCATGACGAGGGAGGCGCCGGTGATGAGCTTGCCGGTGGTGCACAGGCCGACGGAGACGGCCACGGCGGTGTCGCCAGTCTCATAGTAGCGCTCGCGGATGCGGCCCAGCAAGAAGACCAGGTAGTCTATGGACAGCCCGAAGAGTAGCGCGGACAGGAAGATGGGGATCCAGGCCTCCCTGACCTCCACCTGCTGGAAGCCCGGCAGGTCGGCGCCCACCCCCTTCTGGAACACCAACACCGTCAGCCCATAGGCTGCTCCCACCGACACCAGGTTCATCAACACGGCCTTGGCCGGCACCACTACTGAGCGGAAGGCCAGGATCAGCAACAGGAAGCTCAGCCCCAACACGAAGGCGAAGACGATGGGCGTGTATCTGTCCACCAGGGCGAGGAAGTCGGCCTGTAGGCTGGCCTCCACCCACCAGGACGCGGGCGTCCACCCCAGCGAAGGCCTGGGGCACGTAGCGCTGGCGCAGGGCGTCCACCGCCCGCACTGCCTGGGGGCTGCCCGCATCGGCGCCGATGGGCACGGATAGAAGGCCAAGGTCGTCTACCTGGTTGGCTGTGAAGGTGGGCGGCCCGTAGGTCGGGTCAGCCACTAGCAAGGCCTAGAGGCTCTGCATTGCTACCTGGGCCTGGGGGGAAGACAAATTACCGTCGATGACCACCTGGGCCGGCTGCACCAGGCCGGAGGGGAAGTAGCGGGCCAGGGCGAGAAGGCCTGCTTGGAGGGCAGGGTGCTGGCGCCGTTGAAGCCCGTCTCGAGCTGGCGGTATGGGGCGGCGAGGGCGACCAGCAATGCCACCGCCATCCCGAGGCCAAGGATGGGGCAGCGCATCACGACGCGGGCCACCCAGTCCCAAAAGCCGCGGCGAAAGTCGGCGCCGGCGAAGCGGGCCAGGAGGGGCATCCGCAGGGCGTTGACCCGGTCCCCTAGCAGCCCCAGCAGGGCCGGCACAAGGGTCAGGGACGCCAGGACGGCCATGGCCACCACCAAGACGGCGCCCAACGCCAGGCTGCGGAACACGGGCATGGACACTGTCAAAAAGGCCGACATGGCGGTGATGACGGTAAGGCCGCTAAAGAGACGGCACGTCTGGCGGTGTCGCCCGTGGCGGCGATGGCCTCCACCTGGTTAAGCACCCGCGCCCGCTCCTCGCGATAGCGATAGATGATGAAGGGGCAGTAGTCTATGCCCACCCCGAGGCCCATAACGCTGATTACGTTGGTGGCGAAGAGCGCTGGCCTGCCCGGTACGTAGGACCCGGGAGCCATGCTGGCCATCCAACCCACGGAGGACGGCGCGGATGTGCTCCACCCGCTCCCCGGCGCCGTCCATGTCCCCGGCCAGTGTAAGGACCGGGAGGGCGGTGTGGCCATCGGCCGACACCAGGTTCTCGCCCCCATGCTGGTGATAAGCCAGGGCGTTGGAGACCACCTCCGACCCCAGGGCGAGGAGATGCTCGTAGAGGGCCTCCACGAAGGCCCCGAAGGTGGGGTCGGCGGCGTGTGGGGCTGTCTGAGCGGGCGATGACTATCACCCGCAGGGGTCAGGCCCCCGCAGCCGTTGCTCCAGCAGCTCCTCGACCTCCTTGGACTCGTTGCGGCTGTAGACCTCCTACTCGGAAGTGAGGCCACTCCCCGGGAGGGTAAACGCGATGGCTGCAGCTGCCAGCAGGGCCACGACCTAGGCATCCACCACCATCCAGGGATGGCTGGCGCACCAACGGGCAAGCCGTCCACGCAAGAGCGTTCCCGTCACTGTCTGATTCCCAATCTGATTCGCCTTACCAGGACATGCCGTGACAGCGGCGCCGACCTGGCCCCGCTGGCGGCCAGCTACAGGGCCAGCAGGTGTCATAAGGGGGGGTCAAGGTGTGTACCTATGCCTGGCAAGAGGCAGGCGATGCGTCCAGCGACCACGTCGGGCCGACGTCCCTTTCTACCAGGGCAGTCATCCTCCTGCCCGACGACCACCATGGCACACGTCGGCTCTTCCCACACCGCCCCCTTTATCACCGTTATCATCCCTTCACCCCGCTCTTCACCGCTAATCCTAATTAGCCTACGGGCGTTATCATCGCGTCCCAGCCGGTCGCTCGGCAGGGACAATAGTGGTCCGGCGGGCCCGGAAGGGGGCCTCTAGAAGAGCCGCCAAGCAACGCGGCGTTGCCATGTACCCCTTCGTTCGCATCGTCTGCATGCTGGCTATTTTTTGCATCTCAAAAAGAGTGTAAACGCCTACCAGCGAATGACTTAACCCCAGATGGGCCCTGTTCCCGCCACATGAGCAGGCCAACGGGTGTCGGGAGAGGCGTCAGGATGGTGCCCTGGCAGCTTCTCAGCGCTGTTCTTGCCCCCCGACCCACACCAGGTGCGATTTGGCAGCGCCCATCCCCCGTCTCCCGAAATCACCAACCGTACATGTCGCACTCTCCCCCAACCGGTTCGCCACCAGCCCTGCCCCGTGTTATCATGGTGGGCTGCGATGGCCCTGCGGCTGGGCAGCCTAGCATTTCTCCGCACCCTCGCCCGCCTCCTCCTGACCGCTGCCCAGGGATACTCCCAACATGGCTGCTCGCTTCTGGCCGCCGCCATCTCCTACTACGTCATGTTTTCCCTCTTCCCCCTCCTCATCTTCGCCGCCGGGGTGGCCGCCCTCATCTTACGCGACCCCGATCTCCAGCGGCGAGCCATCGACGCCATCCTGGACGCGCTGCCCTTGAGCCCCATCAAGGGGAGGCAGGACCTAGAGGACCTATTCCGGACCATCAGCGGCCCCACAAGCGGGGGCATCGGCCTGCTGGGGTTGGTGGGGTCGGCCTGGAGCGCCAGCAACATGCTGGCGGCAGTGCGCCGCAGCCTGGACGTGGTCTTCGAGACGCCGTCCCGGCCCCTGGTGAGGGGCAAGCTGGCCGACTTCACAGCCATGGCTGCTTTGAGCCTGCTCCTTTTGGCGTCCGTGGGCCTCAGTCTGCTGCTGGCCTTGGCCCAGCGACGCTTGGTGGGGGAGGGGGCGGCGGGCGCAGCATTAGATGCCCTGCTGCTGGCCCTCTCTTACTTCCTGCCCTTGCCGGTGTCTCTGGCGGCCTTCCTGTTCCTCTTCGTGTGGGTGCCGGCCACCCGGCCCTCTTGGCGCCACGCGCTGGCCGGGGCGACGGTGGCAGCGTTGCTGTTCGAGGTGGCCAAGAACCTGTTCGGCCTCTACGTGCGTAACTTCGCCAACTTCGACTTGGTATTCGGCTCCCTGGGGGCGGTCGCGGCTTTCCTGTTCTGGGTCTACTTGAGCGCGGCCATCATGCTGTACGGCGCCGAAGTGGTAGCTGCTTCCCTGGGACGTGGGGAGGCCTAACGCGCCTCCCAGAGCGCCAGGCGCAACCGCTGGCCGTCCAACATCTCCCCCAGTATGCGGGCGCCCTCGGGGGCGGCCCTCTACCAGCTCCAGCTAGAGGGTGTCCTGCTGCATCTAGTCGCCGCTGCGGGCCAGGAGCTGCCGCAGCTCGTAGGTGATGGTGGTATCCAGGCGCAAGGCGTAGTCGTGTCGGTGGGCCACCTTCAGCGCCTCCAGCGCGGTCTCCATCACGTCCAAGCAAGGCCCTACCCATCTCGAATGGCGGGGGCGGCGTCGAGGCGTTCTCCTTTCCAAAGGGCGATATGTCCCGTTGGGAAGCCAGGATGAAGGGGCACACACAGCCTGGGGCAAATTACGCGAATTCGACCCAGGCGGAGGGCCACGAAGATGTGGGCAACCATGGTAGCGCGATGCGGGCTAGGAGCCCCAGGGGATCCTGGCCTTCTACGCACCCGGCCGCCCCCCTGGCTATGGCAGGGGAGCCTGGGGAGGAGTGACGCCACTCCAGCTGCACCTTTTCGCTGGTGCCTTCTCGTGGGGTGGCCCAGGGGGTGGCGCACCATGGCATTGGTAAGTACTTTGGCGTCGCCGCAAACGGCTTGGGGCCAGGACGCCCGGGGATGCTGACCTTCCCCCTGCTTGATGGCCTCGCCCAGCAACACGTCAGAGGGTGATGACCAGGTCGGCAAGTGGCGTCATCGCTAGAGGCCTCCGTAGCTTCGGTTTTGTGCAGCCCATTTGATTCTGCGGCAGTGCCGGTCCATCCACATAACGCCCCTCAGGGGACTGTTGGAGGATTAAAATGGGGAGAGCGGGAGGTGACGATATGGCCCAGGAGCAAGAGGTGGGCAGAGTGACGGATTATTTCGCCCGCGTGGGCGTGGCAGGGGTGGAGCTGACCGGCCACCTGCGGGTGGGCGACCGCATCCGCATCCGTGGTCACACTACTGACCTGGAGCAGGTGGTGGAGAGCATGCAGATCGAGCACCAGCCGGTGCAGGAGGCGGGCCCGGGCGATAGAGTGGGCATCAAGGTGGTGGACAGGTGTCGCCGCGGCGACCGCGTCTACAAACTGATAGGTGGCTGAGACGGCCTCTGCACCTGCTCCCGTAGGTCCCGAAACCGGTACTCCCGCAAGCGGATGAGCTGGTGGTAGGAGCCGAAACGCGCGTCGTCCTCCACTAGATCTAGGGGGTCGTAGTGGTCATCCTCGTGGGGCGGGAAGATGCGCCGGATCTCATAAGTGGTGGTGCGCTCGGCCGGGATGCGGCCTATGTCTCTAATCAGGCGGCGCATCTCCCGTGGCCGCAGGCGCTGGCCGTGGGGGGCGCCGGCGGCGGTGGAGATGGACTCGTTGATGAGGGTGCCCATGAAATCGTTGCCGCCGGCATTGAGGCAGTATTGGGCGAAGCGGGGCCCCTCCTTCACCCATGACACCTGGAGGTTGGGGATCCAGTTGTTGAGCATGATGCGAGAGACGGCGTACATCTTTATCACGTCTGCTCCTGTGGGGCCTGGCCGCACCCCTGGAACCAGCCGCTTACGCCACATGGGCGCCTCCTCGTGGACGAAGGAGAGGGGAACGAACTCGGTGAACCCCCCGGTTTGGCGCTGGATGTCGCGGATGAGGGCGAGATGAGCGGCGCGATGCCGTTCATTTTCCACATGTCCGTACATGATGGTGGCAGTGGTGGGGATGCCTAGGCGATGGGCGGTGGTGATGACCTCCACCCATTGGGCCACGCTTATCCGCCCAGGGGAAATGAGGTGCCGCACCTCGTCATCCAGGATCTCGGCCGAGGTGCCGGGCAAGGATCCCACCCCTGCCTCCTTCAGGGCCTTTAGGTAGTCCTCGATGGAACAGCCAGCCCGCACCGCCCCGTACACCACCTCCTCAGGCGAGAAGCCGTGGATATGGATTTCCGGGACTTCTTTCTTGATGGCCTTGGTCAGCTCTACATAGTAATAGCCGTCCATCTTTGGGGGGAGGCCAGCCTGTATGCACACCTCCGTGGCCCCCAGCTCCCAAGCCTCCCGGGCCCGCCTCACCACCTCGTCTATGGGCAAGAAATAGCCCTCCTCCTCGCGATGGTCGCGAGAGAAGGCGCAGAAGCCACAGTGTTTGATGCACACGTTGGTGAAGTTGATGTTGCGGTTGATGACATAAGTGACCACATCCCCTACGCGGCGGCGCCGCAGCTCGTCGGCTACCATTACCAGGGCGTGCAGCTCCAGGCCCTGGGCCCTAAAGAGCCTTTCCCCCTCATCGACACTGATGTCCTCGCCTGCTAGGGCCTTTTCCAATATGCGGGCTACTTGGCCGTCCAACGCTGCCAGAAACCGGTCCCATAGGCCCCGTAGCTCCTGGAGCTTGGCCCAGCTACCCTGGGTCTCCACCGTCATGGCCTCACCCTCCTTGCCTCAGTAAGGGCCCTCAGCGTCCCGACGCACCAGGCCTGTCTCATCCACCAACGACTGCACCCGCCCCCACAGGCCCTCAGGCACGAACTCCCGCCGGTGGACATATTCGGGGTAGATGGGCAGCCGCTCCCTCAGTTCGAACCCCTCTTGGCGGCACACCTCCCGCACCTCCTGTAGCTTGGGCCAAGGGGCCTCGGGGTTGATGAAGTCCTGCGTCAGAGGGGAGATGCCGCCCCAATCGTTGATGCCGGCGTGGAGGTACAGACGGTACTGCCGTGGCGCCAGGTTGGGAGGCGCCTGGATGTTCATGTCTTGCAGGAGGAGCCGGGCCACAGCCAGGGTGCGCAACATGTCCTCTAGAGAGGGCTCGGGATGGTCCCACATGGGGATGTCAGGCTTGGCGCGGAAGTTCTGGACGATGACCTCCTGCACGTGGCCGTACCGCTCATGCAGCTGGCGGATGGCCAGCAACGAGTCCACCCGCTCCTGGGGCGTCTCGCCGATGCCCACCAGGATACCTGTGGTGAAGGCCACCTTCTGCCGGCCAGCGGCCTCGATGGTGGCCAGGCGCAGGCGGGGCACCTTGTCAGGGCAACGGTGGTGGGGCATGCCCGGGCGCAAGAGACGCAGGGACACGCTCTCCAACATGAGCCCCATGGAGACGTTATAGGGCCGTAAGAGGCGTACGTCCTCCTCCGTCATGGCGCCGGGGTTAGCATGGGGCAGAAGGCCAGTGCGCTGCACCACCATAGCGCACATGTCCCGAACGTACTCCAGGGTGGTGCGGTAGCCTTTTTCAGCCAGCCACCGCCTGTAGGATGGGTAGCGTAGCTCTGGCTTGTCTCCTAAGGAGAAAAGGGCCTCCTTGCAGCCCAGGAGGACTCCTGCCCGGGCCACGGCCAGCACCTCTTCCTCCGACATGGTGTGGGCGCCCGCCTGTCCTGGCCGCCGGACGAAGGTACAGTAGGCGCAGCTGTCTCGGCAGAGGTTGGTGAGGGGTATGAACACCTTGCGGGAGTATGTGATGACCCTACCCTTATAGCGATCGCGCAGGGCCGAGGCAGCCTTCAGCAGGGCTTGCAGGTCGGGCCCTTGGGCCCACATCAACTCGTAGGCCTCTTCCCTCTCCGGGGGGTGCCCCTCCAGGGCCTTGCCCAGGATGGAGAGGATGCGTCTTGTGGGGGCCAGGCGAAGGGTGGCCATGCTGCCCGTGCCGGACTCCCCCAGCTTACGATGGGTTACTAAGGCCTGTCAACACCCTAGGGAGGTCGGAAAACAACACGTGGCGGAAGGCTAAAGGGAGTTGACACCCTATGGCGAGGGCAGTATATATGGGGTATCCAAGTCGGGGAGCCCGAAAGGAGGGGTGGAGCATGACGACGGTAAGGCAGGAGCAGGAGCTTCTGAAGAAGGCCTTTGAGGGTACGGACCCCATCTTCCGCCTCCTGGCCACCGTGCGCAGCCGTCGGGTGGGCCTGGGTTACCGCATTGAGCCTGGGGAGGAGGAGACCCACCCGGTGACGGGGCGTCGGATGCTCCAGGAACGAGGGCCTCTGGCCTTCAAATCGGAGAAGGAGCCCGTACCCCTGACGGAGGTGGAGGAGGCACTTCTGTGTTGGGCTGCCTGCGGGCCCAACGGGTTGGTGGCCTGGGACATCGCCGTTCATGGCGGCTTCCACGAGCTCACCTGGCTCGCTGGGCGCACCGTCCCATCGCCGGGCAACTCCATGGCCACCGACCTATTGGTCATCAACGACCGAGGGGCCTTCATCTATAAGCCCGGTCTGGAGCGCAGCAAGCCGGTGGAGATCGAAGGAGAGGAAGACTATGGCAAGGTGCTGCGGTGGTACCGGGAGGGCATGATCCAGATCCTCGACCAGAGGCCGGACATCGATTGGGCCATGCGGATGCCTGGGGCGCCCAACGCCACCCTTATGGGCCCTTATCAGTACAACATCAACCGTCCTGGGTCCACCTGGATCATCCCCATAAGCGACGTGGGTTGGCTCAACTCCGCCCTCATCAACCTCTTCGATTGGTGGCACTACTACCCTATCGATGAGTGGAAGGGGGGCCGGCCGGCGGGGGTGGACAAGTGGATCGGGGAGGGGATGCTGGAGCTCCCCATGCCCATCTCGGCCTCGGAGCAGCTCATCTTCCAGGTGGAGATGTACCCCGTGGGGTGCATGGTGCAGAACATCCGCCTGGCGGCCGAGGCCATGGGGCTGGGCACCTGGGTCTTCTGCGGCTTCAACCCGGATGTGCTTATGGGGGCCTTCCCGGAGGTGGCCAGGGGCCTGGGCTTCCAGGTGGAGGCGCCCAACCCTAAGGCCCCCTTGGCCACGGGCCAGCTGAAGATCTTTGGCATCGAAGGGGTCAAGGAGGCCACCTATGTCCCCTCGCCCCGCTTCCCCACCGCTGAGAAGTTGGTGGACCACTGGTTCCATGAGAAGTACGGCAAGGGAGGCGTCTTCAGCGAAGGGGATGACAACTACATCCGGCGCGTGCGGGCCCCATGGAAGGAAGGGACGGCGGAGGAGATCATACGTCACCCGCGCAACCGCCCAGCCGAGTGGGTGCGAGACGCCCTCATCGCTTACATCAACTACTGCGTGGAGAACTATGGCCAGTGGCCGGTTACCTACAACCCTATGCAGGCCCACTTCGGGGCTACCGTCCACCACGTGGACGTGGACTTTTACGAGCGGTACTATGTGCCCGGGTATATCACCGAGGCCATCCGCCGACACTTCCAGGAATGGCACTAGGAGGTGTAGGGTATCGATTCCATCCTTGGGGTAGGTGGTCATAGAGGCGCTTAAGGTCCTACGGGCACTCCATATCTTAGGGGCCGTTCTGGTGGCCGGGGCGGTCATGTTCAACACCCTGGTCGTCATCCCGGCCCTGCGGCGAGTGCCTCCTGCACAGGCGGCGGTAGTGGCCCAAAGGGTGGGCAATGGCCTCATTATAGTGGGCTGGACGGGCCTATTGGTGCAGGGGGTTACAGGTTTCCTACGTCTGGCTCGTCTGCGTCTGCTGGACGACTTTGTGACGCTGTCCCTATTGCACACGGCCTATGGGCGCTGGTTGGGGTTGATGGTTCTCTCCTGGCTGTTGTGGATAGTAGCGGCGGCAGCGCAGACCTTTTGGTTCCGGCCTATGCTGCTGCGTAAGTTGCCATATGGCGCTGGGCTGCGGGAGCTGGAGCGACGGCGTGCCCTCCTGGCGCGTATCTCCTCCTGGCAGGAGCGGCTCTCCTACTTCACGCTGGCCCTAGCCATAGCTGCCCTCGTGGCTGGAGGCTTCATCAGGCTGTAGCCTTTGACCATGTCCCTGGAGCGGGTCCCCTTCTATCGGCAAAGGTTAGCGGGCGGACGGCCCCGCCCTTGGGACCTGGAGGATGTGGTGGAGTTCGCTCGTCACTGGGGCGACCCTGCAGGCGGGCGCCTAATGGAGGGGGAGAGGCCCCTTCTATGGCTACAGCTCGAGGTGCCAGATGAGCCTTCTCTCTATCTTCCCTTGGCACGTGAGGAGCTCCGAGGGTGGGCGCGGGCCCTTATATACGCCTGGCGCCTCTGGGGTGTGGAGCGGGGACAATTGATAGCATTGTACGACTACGGTTCCAGCCCCATGGTTTTCCTGGCCTCTGGTGCTTACACGCCCCACCTCAGCGTCGGGGCTGCTGATGTCCTGGGGGTGGTGCCCGTCTGCAACGATGGCCTGGCGTCCATGGCCTCACGTATGGTGGAGGTGCTGCGCTACGCGCATCCCCAGGCCCTGGTGGCCAGGGCCGATGTCCTGGTCCCCTTGGCGCAGGCGGCAGCGCAAGCGGGGCTGGAGGTGTCCCGGCACTTGGCCTGGGTGGCGGTGACTGAGGCCGAGGGAGTACCCCAGGCATCCCCACCCTGGGCCGTGCCCACCTGGCGCACATGGCGGGCCGATGCTGCCCTTTTCCTGGCTGCTGAGTGCCCCGAGTGCCGCCTCTTCCACGTCCCTCCCCGTCTTTACAGGTTGGATAGGGGGCCCCAGGGGACGGTGGTGGTGGACGCCCTCTTCCCCCGCATCTGCCCGGTGGTGGGATACAGGCTGGGCCCGGCCACGCTGGTGGGCCCCGGCTGCCAACGTGAACCCATGGCTTGGAGGTTGGCCCCTTGTTAGCACCCGACGGTCTCTGGGATGAGATGGACCGCTGGCCTTGGGAGCGCCTGGAGCGCTACTGGGTGCGGCGGGGACGGCGGGTGCTGGAGGTGGCCTCCCGCGAGCTCCCCTTCTACAGGAAGCGGTTCCAGGAGGCGGGCTTCCGGCCGGAGGGGTTCCGTCGCCTGGCCGACTTGGTGCGGGTGCCGGTGTTCGGGCGCCGTCACCTCCTGGCTGCCCTACGGGAGGGGGGATACTACCGTATCGGCCTGGAGCGGGGGCAGGAGGGGGCCGTCGTCGCCCTCAGCTCAGGCACCGAGGGCGACGTCCTATTCCTCACCTATCCCCGCCGGTGGCGGGAGATGGAGCGGCGGGCCACTGTCCGTGCCCACTGGTGGGGAGGGCTACGGCCGAATACGCCAGTCCTCATATCCGCCCCCGCTTGGCACATCTACGCCCTGAGCCAAACGCTTCTGGCGAACGCCCTGGGGTTGCAGGTGGTCATCATATGGGGCACATATGCGCCGCCCTTCGCCAGACAGGTTTTCCAGGCCATGAAAACCTTCCGGCCTCGTTTCCTGAGTATGTTCCTCCCCATGGCCTTCTCCCTGGTGGAGGAGGCGCGAGCGCAGGGCCTTTCGCCCAAGGAGGTATTCAAGGATGTGGGCTCCCTGATGGTGGTGGGGGCGCCCATTACCCCTGGCATGCGCCGCCACTTGCAAGAGCTCACGGGTGTGGAGAGGGTGGTGGAGGCCGCCGGCTCCAGCGAGGGCCTGCTGGCGGTGGAGTGCGAGGTGAGCAGCGGCCTACATGTGGTGCCTGAGAAGTCGGTGGTGGAGGTATTGGACCCCATTACCTACGAACCTTTGCCTCCTGGGAGACGGGGGGCGGTAGTCATCACCAACACGTGGCCTTGGGGCCCCTTGTATATCCGGTACGACACAGGGGATATGGGCGTCGTATACCCAGGCTCCTGCCCCTGCGGGCGACCATCCCCGCGCATCAAGGTCATGGGGCGGCGGGCCCACCTGTTCCGCCTGGGGGATCGGGAGCTTCTGCCCTACGATGTTCAGGAGGCCATAGAGGAGGAGGTGCCAGAGCTGACGGGGGTGACCTTCGCCATACTGGGCCAGGGCCTTAGGGAGGGGCGTCTCCACATCCTGCTACGGGGAGACGGCATCGACCGGAGGAGCACGTCCCACCTCCTCAGCCAACGGTTGGCCGAGAGGATGGGCGTCCCTGTGGTAGTGGAGTGGGCCCCCAGCCTCCCCCTGCGCTGGAAGGGGGTGCCGCCCATCCTCGAGGAGGGGCACTGGCAGGGGAGCTGAGATGTCCAAGCTGTCCCTAGGCATGCTCTCCGCCTTCTGGCCCGAAGGGGTGTTCCGGTATGCCGGCGTCCCCCTGCATACGGTGGTGGAGGCCTGTGTGCGGCGCCCTGCCTCATCGTGGCGCTCAGCCGTAGCCCTGGTGGGCCCCCATGGCGCCTCCCTGACGTACCAGGAGTTGCTCAGGGAGGTGGAGCGGGCGGCGGCCGCCCTGCGGGCCTACCTAGCGCCTGGCCAGCGAGTGGGCATCGCCCTAACTTCGGCGGTGGAGGAGGTGGTCTGGCTCTTGGCCGCCACCGAGGCGGGGGCCATCGTCTGCCTCGGGGGGACGGGGGCGGAGGTGGTCATCTCGCCACAGCCGCTGCCAGGGAAGACGACCCTTTCCCCGTCTGCTCTCCTCTCTAAGGTTGAGGAGCAAGCGCCAGCGGCCCGCCCGGACCTGCGCTCGCCTCGCCTGGTGCTGCCTTCAGTCCATGGCGAGGCCTTATATAGCCACCGCAACCTGGTGGCCGCCGCCCTATCATGGGCCGCCTTCTTCGAGCTAGCCGACGATGTAAAGGTGGCCTTGGCGCTCCCCCCTAGCGACTGGCTGAGCGTCACGGCCTTACTAGCCATCCTCACGAAGGGTGGGACGGCCTACTTAGCCTGGGGCCCTTCCGCTGAGGCGGCGGATGTAGACTACCTGGTGGCCCCCTGGTGGGCTCTTGAGGAGGGCCGGGCCGACATTTGGCGGGGCCATGTGCGAGTAGGGGTGTTGGCCGGCATCGAGGGGTGGTTCTCACCCTGGAGGCGCCGGCGTCTCTCCTCTACGCTGCGGGCCCCTCTCCTCACCGTCCTGGGGCGCAACGACCTGGGGCCCGTGCTGGCCTCTCATCCTGAGTGGTTCCTTTGGGAAGCAGTAGGCATCCATATAAGCAACGTGGACACCCGGCCGCTGGACCCTGCCGATGGCCACCCCCTTTCCCTGGGCTGGGACGTGATCGAGGTGGCGGAGATGGGCGTCAAGTCCCCCATGGTGCCTGAAGGGGCGGAGACGGTGCAAGAGGGATGGGCCCGCACCCGTCTTATGGCAGCCATCGACCCCTCGGGCCTCTTCTTCCTTCGCGGACGCCTATGAGCGTCTCCCAAGCCATCGTCTGGACGATGGGTCCCCTTATGCGGAGGGAGCACGGCCCCCCATACACAAGCCCTCCTCACATCACTCATCCCATAGCTTCCGGGATTGACATAGCCCCATCTCCGTAGTATTTTCATGGCAGACCGTTTCCTAAAGGAAACAATGGGCACGGTAAGGGAGCGAAAGAGGGAGGAGGTGGTGGCCACCTCCCTGCAGCTGTTGGCGCGGCGTCTGCGGCAGGCGCGTCAGGAGGCGGGGATCTCCCTCCGGGAGCTGGCGAAGCGGGCGGGGGTGGCAGCCAGCACCATTCAGAAGATAGAGCGGGGGAGGCTGGTGCCCAGCGTGGCCGTCACGGTGCGGCTGGCGGAGGCCCTCGGCCGCCGCCCTAGCTATTTCATCGATGGCCACATGGCGGACGATGTAGAGGTTCGTCTGGTGCCCAAAGGCCAGGGGCGGGTGGTGGCCAGCCCTGGCAGCCCCATTTTCTTCGAGCGGATAGCCGAGCCCCTCGCCGAGCCCCAGATGGAGGCCTTCCGGGTGGTGGTGCAACCCGGGGGGCACAGTGGCGCCGAGACGGCCATTGCCTATCATGGGGAGGAGGTGGTGGTCTGCCTGAGAGGACAGCTGTTGTTCGAGGTGGCGGGCCAGAGCTACCTCTTGGGTCCGGGCGATACCCTGCACTTCAAGGGGCACCTGCCCCATACATGGCGCAATCCGGGGCCCGAGGAGGCGGAGATGCTCATGGTCTGCGCTTTCCTCTCTCCAGGGAGGTGAGAGATGGACGGCCCTTATGCTCGCGGCGGGAAGAACATCGATAAGGAAGAAAAGACGTAGGAGGCAAGGGAGAGATGGTGGACTTCGGCATGTTGCACCTTTTCGAGCATCCATCTGGCAGAACTGAGAAGCAGGTGCTGGAGGAGCAGTTGGACATCATGGTGCAGGCCGAGGACTATGGCTTTCACTCGGTGTGGCCGGCCGAGCACCACTTCAGCGAGTATGGCTATTGTGCCTCCCCAGCGGTCCATCTCGCTTATGTGGCTGCCCGCACTAAGCGGCTACGACTAGGGACAGGGGTGGTGGTGCTACCTCTTAACCACCCCATCCGGGTGGCCGAGGATTACGCCACCCTGGACCTCATCTCCGGCGGTCGGGTGGAGCTGGGGCTGGGCCGGGGCTACCAGCCTCATGAGTTCAAAGGCTACGGGGTGGACCAGACCAAGAGCCGCCAGATCTTTTACGAGGGAGTGGAGGTGCTGATGCGCGCCTGGACGCAGGAGCGCTTCAGCTACCACGGTCAGTTTTATCAAATGGAGGACCTGGAGGTGCGTCCCAAGCCCTTGCAGAAGCCCCACCCCCCCATTTGGATGGCTGCCCTCTCTGACGATTCCTTCGCCCTCTGTGGTAAGTACGGTTTCAATCTGTTGACGGCCTTCGCCTTTGGGGCAGACGTGACCCGTATCCACAACAACATCGAGAGGTGGCGGCAAGCCTTGCAGGACGGAGGGCGCGACCCGTCCCAGTACCGCATCGGCTGTCTGGCCATGACCTACGTGGCGGAGACCACTCAGCAGGCGCTGGAGGACTTCGCCGAGCCCGTCCTGTGGTACTATCATACCTTCGCCAAGTATGTGGCCCCACCTCCTGGCCATCCACCCATCCCGACCTATGAGCTCTACACCCTCACACGGGACTTCGTCAGCTCCGTGACGTGGGAGGACCTGGTGCGCCGAGGGGCGGTGGTGGTGGGCAGCCCAGACCAGGTGGTGGACCGCATCGGCCAGATCGTGGAGGCCACAGGCATCTCCCTCTATCTGGCCTGGATCCGCATCGGCGGTCTAGATCACAAGAAGGTGCTACGGAGCATGGAGCTTATGGCCTCGCGGGTGATGCCCCAGCTGAAGGCTTTGGGGGCGGCAGCAGGCTAGGGCCTAGTAGGGGGTGGGGCTGCAGCCCCACCCCCCCTTTTAGACGGAACTTCGCAGACTGGAGGGGGCGATGAGGGCGGCTGTTCTCTACGAGGTGGGCAGGCCTCTACAAATAGAGGAGGTGGAGCTGGCAGGGCCCGGCCCCCACGAGGTGTTGGTCCGCATTGTGGCCTCCGGCGTCTGCCATTCCGATCTGCACGTGGTGGAGGGCGTGCTGCCGCATCCCATGCCGGTGGTGCTGGGGCATGAGGCGGCGGGCATCGTGGAGGAGGTGGGACCGGGGGTGAGATCCCTACGCCCCGGCGACCATGTGGTCATCTCGGTGGTGCCCGTATGCGGTCGGTGCCGCTTCTGCCTAAGGGGACGCACCAACCTGTGCACAGGCATCCGCACTGCCCCGGGGGTGATGGCCGATGGCACCCGGCGGCTGCGGCGTGGAGATGTGGAGATCAACCATTTCAGCCTCATATCCTCCTTCGCTGAGTACGTGGTGGCGCACGAAGGGGCCGCTATCAAGGTTCGGGAGGACGCCCCCTTGGAAAAGGTGTGCCTTGTAGGCTGCGGCGTGCTGACAGGAGTGGGAGCAGTCCTCAACCGGGCGCGGGTGGAGCCTGGAAGCTCCTGCGTGGTGGTGGGGTGCGGTGGGGTGGGCCTGAGCGTCATCCAGGGCTGCGTGTTGGCCGGGGCCACCACCATCGTGGCAATAGACATCGTGGCGTCCAAGCTGGAGGCTGCGCGCCGCTTGGGTGCCACCCATACTGTGGACGCCTCGCGGGAGGACGCCGTGGCTATTGTCCGTGAGGTTACCCAGGGAGGGGCCGACTACGCCTTTGAGGTGGTGGGAAAGCAGGAGTCGGCTGAGCTGGCCCTCTCCTGCCTAGCACGGGGAGGCACACTAGTGCTGGTGGGAGTAGGGCCCAGGGAGGCCCGCCTCTCCATCCCCATCACCCTCACTGTCCTTAACGAGCGGGCAGTGTTGGGGTGCGACTACGGCTCTGCGAGGCAATGGCGGGACATACCTCTACTGGTGGACCTTTACATGGCCGGCCGTCTACGCCTGGACGAGCTGGTGAGTGGCGTCTATGCCCTGGACGATATCAACCGGGCCCTGGACGACTTAAAGACCGGGAAGGCCATCCGGCCTGTGCTGGTTCCCTGAGGACCCCTGGCGTGGGGGCGCCTGGACGTGTAACATCTCCCTATGGGGGCCACCGTAGCTCAGTGGCAGAGCAGCGGTTTCGTAAACCGCGGGCCGTGGGTTCGAATCCCACCGGTGGCTCCAGTGAGCCCGCCGGAAGCCCAGGAGGCGAAGATGGGTGCTAGGAGCAGTACTCAGGAGCTGGAGCATGCGCAGGCGGTGCAGGATATCGCCCGCCTCCGCTTCCCCTTCCCTACTTCTGGCCGTCCCTACCTCAAGACCTACACCAACCACCCCCAGCGTACCATGGGCGTCCGCACCCCTAGAGGTACGGTGGTATACCCCGACATTGTGGTGGTGCGCCACCCCGAGAACGAGACGGTCATGCTAGGGGAGGTGGAGACGGCCGATACCGTCAACGAGGACGAGGCCCACGAGTGGAAGTTGTTCGCGGAGTTAGCCCCTCTCTACCTCTACGTGCCTGTGGGATACGCTGACGAGGCCCGTAGGCTGTGTAAGAAGCTAAAGATACCCATCGTGGGATTGCGCAGCTGGCGCTACCTCCAGGGCCAGCAACGGCTGGAGATAAACGATGTCTTCACCCAGTGGACTGGCCTGGAGGACTTGGCCCCCGAGCCCATCAAGGGGTTCCTCCAGCGGTACCTGGAGTTCCGCGAGCGGGAGATGGCCCGCTAAGAGAGGCCCAGGGCGGCCAAAACCTCTTCCCGGTGCTGAGGATATCTCTCGGCAAAGCCCCACAGGAGGCCGAAGCAGCCAGCCAACATCATGTCTCCGTGGGGGACGGCGAAGTAGGGCCCAAGCCTGCTCCCCCGTAGCTTGCCCCGCTGGGGCCCCGTCACCGCCAGAAAAGGCCTTCGCCCCCCGGAGCGGTCGGCATAGAAGACGCCATGGCCGTGGGTGGCGAACACCTCCTCATGGGTGAGAGTGCCGTGCACCAGCCTCTGCGCCAGTTCTTCGATCTGTTGGCCGGAAAGGAGGCCAGTATGGTGTTCGAAGAGGGAATAGATATAGGTGCCCCGCAGATGGAAAGCCAAGGCGTGCATGTTGCCCAGGTTGATGATGAGCTGCTCCCCATGGCTAGCCACCTGAGGGTCCTGAAGAGCGCCCAAGGCGGCGGCGGGACCCGTGTCCAGAAAGACGGTTGGCACACCCTCGCGGGAGGCAAGGCGGAGCATGGCCCGGGCCCGCGTCAGGTAATCAGGCACCTCCTCAGGCAGCATGGCGAACCGGCGCAAGTCGTTGCCGGTTTCCACCACTTGCCGCAGGTGGTCGAAGCGAAAGAGGCGGTCGGAATATCCAGGAGGGGCAGCCCCATGGTCCAGGCAACCCAAGGCCAGGCCTTCCCACTCCCCCTCTACCTCGAACAGCGAAAGGGCCTGGCGAATGGCCTCCATGTCCAAGTCCTTGAGTTCGATGCGAGCGGCCCGTCCATCTAAGGCCTGGGCCTCATCCTCGGAGACGATGGTCACCCCCATGGAGCGCACCTGATCGAGGTCGTCGTCGAAGGTCTGGGCTGCCTCGGGGGTGGCGAAGGCGGGAAGGCCGGCCTGGAGGTGGCGCTGCAGGGCCCAGTGACAAGGCCCACCGCCCTGGATGGTGCCCACTAGCACTACCGGCCTCCTCTCTAAGGTGGCGCGGCGGATGCGGCGGGCGGCCATCTCGGTGGGCGAGGGGAGGATGAGCTGGATACAGTTCTCGATGGGCTGAGCGGTGTCGAACAACAGGATGTCCTGGGTGCCGGTGCCCACGTCGATGGCCAGGATGCGCATCCTACTGGCTATGATACCACCTGGCCCAGGAGATGGAGTCGGAACCAGTCCCTTGCCGCCTCCGAGGTCTGCTTAAAGAACTTGCCATAGACATCGAAATGACCACCAGGGACTAGAAGGAGCTTTTTGGGCTCCAGGGCGCGGTTATAGGCCTCCAGGGCCAAATCGGCCACTGCCAGATGGTCGTAGGCGGCCACGATCATCAGGAGGGGCGTGGGGCTGATTCTGTCCACGAACAAACCCGGCTCATACTCCAGTAGCATCTCTAGGGAACGAAGGGTCACCTCGTTGCGCCAGGATGGGGCCCGTTGGGCTGCCTCGGTGAACCACTGGTAGGCGTCCTGGGTGGGGAGGGCGCAGGGTGTGGTCAGAGGGTCCTGTGCCACTACGGGGATGGTGGCCGGGGGCTCCCCCCGCAGGCGGGCCTGGCGGTCGGCCTCAAACAAGGGCTCGGCCTGGGCCGCCAGGTCGGCCCGCACCAGGCGCTGGCGGTTACGGTAGCCACTTATGAGGGGGACTTGGGAGACCACGCAGCGCACCCGCCTATCCAGGGCCCCCACCACGATGGCGTGGCCTCCCGAATACGAGGAGCCCCAGACGCCGATGCGTTGGCCATCCACCTCCGGCAGGGTGCGGGCAAAGGTGATGGCGTGGCGGTAGTCGCGCATCTGGGCCCAAGGGTCTATCTCCTGGCGGGGATAGCCATCGGAGGCGCCAAAGTTGCGATGGTCGAAGACCAGCACCCCCAGGCCGCCATCGCAGAATACCTGGGCGTAGTCGTCCAGGAACATCTCCTTGACGGCCGAGAAGCCGTGGGCCATGACCACCGTGGGCACTGGGCCCTGCGCCCCATCGGGGTAGTAGAACCAGCCCCTGAGGGTCACTCCCTCGGCGTTGAACTCGATGTCCCTGCGCATGGTCCCCTCCTGCCGCCGTTGGCCGGCAGGCCCATTATATCTTGTTCAGGAGGATGAGGAGGCCCACAGCGATGAAGGCCACTGCCGCCACCCTCTCTACCCATTCGGTGGGGACGTAGCGGCCGCCCACGAGGCCCACGGCCACGGCTATAGCCGTGGCCAGGGCGAAGGCGGCGGTGGCCCCAACCAGGATGGGCACAAAAGTGCGCTCCTTAGCGGCAAGGGCCAACACTGCCAACTGGGTCTTGTCCCCTAGCTCTGCCAGGAAGATGAGGGAGAAAGCAGTAGCCAGCACCTTCCACTCCATAGGTCTACCTCCTGGGACGGTCTAGGCCTCAGGGGCGATGATCTCCTGGCCTCCCATGTAGGGGCGCAGGACCTTGGGCACCACCACTGTGCCATCGCGCTGCTGATAGTTCTCCAGTATGGCGATCATGGTGCGGGGGAGGGCGAGGCCTGAGCCGTTGAGGGTGTGCACGAACTCCGGCCGTGCTCCCCGCTCGCGGCGGAAGCGGATGCCGGCGCGGCGGGCCTGAAAATCGGTGCAGTTAGAGCACGATGACACCTCCAGCCACTCTCCGGAGCCGGGCGCCCAGGCCTCGATGTCGTAGGTCATGGCGGCGTTGAAGCCCAGCTCGCCAGTGCAAAGCAGCACCACCCGATGGGGTATGCCCAGGGCCTGCAGGAGGGCACAGGCGTCCTCCACCAGGGCGTCCAGCTCTTCCCCCGAACGCTCGGGCTCCACGAACTTGTACAGTTCCACCTTGTCGAACTGGTGGACGCGCTTGATGCCCCGCACCTCCCTTCCGCCTGCGAACTTTTCGCGGCGGAAGCAGGGGGTGTAGGCCACGTAGTAGATGGGCAGGGCGCCTGGGGGGAAGATCTCGTCCCGGTGGAGGTTGGTGAGGGCCACCTCGGCGGTGGGCAGGAGCCAGAGGTCCTCCTGGGCATCGTGATACATGAACTCGGCGAAGACGGGTAGCCAGCCTCCCTTCCACATGCACTCCTCCCGCACCAGGGCCGGGGGGTAGACCTCCCGATAGCCGCGGGCAGTGTGGAAGTCCAACATCCAGGAGATGAGGGCCCGCTGTAGCCGTGCCCCTGCCCCCCGCAGGACGTAGAAGTGGGAGCCAGCTAGCTTGACCCCGGCATGGAAGTCGATGATGCCCAGGCGTTCCCCCAGCTCCCAGTGGGGCCGCGGTGAGAAGTCGAACGCTGGGGGCTCCCCCCACTGGCGCACCACTACGTTGTCCTCCTCTCCTTCGCCTTCGGGCACCCTCTCGTCGGGTATGTTGGGCAGTTGGAGCAGGAGGTTCTGCAACTGGGGCTCCAGCTCCTTCAGGCGCGCCTCCAGCTCCCGCAGGCGTTGGGAGATAAACGAGGAGCGGGCCATGAGGTCGTCGCGGCGGTGTTGGGCGTGGCGTCTCTCCTGCGTGGGGGTCTGGGGGTCCTGGATGAGGCGGGAAAGGTGGCCCAGCTCCTTAGAGAGGGCGTTGCGCTCCGCCCGTAGGGTCTCGGCCTCGTGCAGAAGGCGGCGCCACTCCTGGTCCAGGGCTATGACCTCATCCAGGGGGGCCTGGGCGCGCCGCTTGCGCAGGGCCTCCCGCACTACCTCTGGCCGCTCGCGGATGAGCTGGATGGGCAGCATCTCACCTGCTCTCCCGGTGAGCGATGCGGAACCCCTCTAGGGCCAGGATTCGCACGTCCTGGGGCACGGGGGCCGCCAGGCCACAGGCCCCCATGGGCTCTAGGACGCGGTCGCGCAGTAGGTCCTCCTGACTTGCCCAACAGAGGAGGGTGCCGGGGGGAGGGCAGAGACGGGCGCCAGGAAGGGGGCGGCAGAAGTAGATGAGATCGATATGTTGATGGGGCTCCCCGGGCTCGGCGGCGTCCTCCACGAGGATGGTAAAGGGGGGTTGCACCTGCCCCGGATACGAGAATGGGAAGGTGGGAGCAGTGGGTATGACCTCCACCTCCAGGCCCGTCTCCTCCCTGACCTCCCGCAGGACAGCAGTCACTGGGTCCTCATGGGGCTGTAGGTGACCTCCTGGGGGCACCCACATCTGAAGTTTGGGGTGCCACAGGAAAAGGGTGCGTCCCCCATCCAGTACAAACCCGGTGCAGGTGAAGTGACGCCTCATGGGCCCTTCTCCCGCAGGGCAGGGAAGAGGATAACCTCCCGAATAGAGCCTTGGCCAGTGAGGGCCATCACCAGGCGGTCGATGCCGATGCCCAGGCCGCCGGCGGGAGGCATGCCATGCTCTAAGGCCACCAGGAAGTCCTCGTCGGCCACCTCCACCTCTTCGTCAGCAGCGGCGCGGCGGCGGGCCTGCTCCAGGAAGCGCTGGCGCTGCTCCACCGGGTCGTTAAGCTCGCTGTAGGCGTTGGCCACCTCCCTTCCCGCGATGAAGAGCTCAAAGCGCTCGGCTAGCCTGGGATCCTCTGGCTTCCGTTTGGCTAGGGGGGAGAGCTCGATGGGGTAGTCCACCACGAAGGTAGGCTGGAGGAGGTGGGGCTCCACCAGGTTGGAAAGGATCTCGTCGATGGTCTTAGCCCGGTCCCAGTGGGGCTGGATGGGCAGGCCGCAGGCGGCGGCCGCTGCCTTAAGGGAGGTGGCATCAGGGTGGGCATCGATGTCGATGCCCGTATGCCGGAGGATGGCCTCCCGCAGGGTGAGACGCTGCCAGGGTGGTGAGAAGTCCAGGACCACATCGCCATAGGGCACTTGGAGGGTGCCCAGAGCCTCGCGGGCGGTATAGACCACCAGCTCCTCGGTGAGGACCATGATCTCACGGTAGTCGGCATAGGCCTGGTAGGCCTCCAGCATGGTGAACTCTGGGTTGTATTTGGCGGAGGCCCCCTCATTGCGAAAGACGCGCCCCAGCTCATAGACCCGCTCGTAACCACCCACCAGGAGCCGCTTCAGGTGGAGCTCCAGGGCGATGCGCAGGTATAGATGTCTGTCCAAGGCGTTGTGGTAGGTAACGAAGGGCCTGGCTGCCGCCCCTCCCGCCTGGGGCTGGAGGACGGGCGTCTCCACCTCTAGGAAGCCCTTTTGGTCGAGAAACCTGCGCACAGCCGCCACGATGCGGCTGCGAACTCGGAATATCTCCCGCACCCATTCGTTGGCCATCAGGTCGAGGTAGCGCTGGCGGTAGCGGGTCTCGATGTCCTGGAGGCCATGCCATTTCTCGGGGGGCGCCCTAAGGGCCTTGCACAAAAGGGTATAGGAGCGGGCCTGCACTGTGGGCTCGCCGGTGCGAGTGCGGAACATCTCCCCTGCTACGCCGAGGAAATCCCCGAGGTCGAGGTCTTGGAGGGCGTCATAGGCCTGGGGGCCCAGGATGTCCTGGCGGTGGTAGGTCTGGATACGTCCGGAGCTGTCGCGTAGGTCGATGAAGGTGGCCCGCCCCATGTGACGCATGGCGGTTATCCTGCCGGCCACCACCACTGAGGGGGGGCTAGATCCGTGGGCCTCCGCCTCCTGGAGGGCAGCTATAGCCTCCTGAGCGGTATGGGTGCGGTGGAAACGGTGGGGATAGGGGTCGATGCCCCGGGCCCGCCACCGCTCTACCTTGGCCAAGCGGTGAGAGATTACATCTTCCAGGTCCACAGCTTTTCAGCCACCAGAAGGCGCTAGGCGGGGCCCCAGCGGCCCCGCCTGCCCATTTTAAGGGCAATGTGCCATCCCTTTCTAGCTTATGGCGGCTATGGTCCAGCGGCGGACACCTGCTGGCACCTTTACCTCCACCACCTCACCCACGCTTCGGCCCAGAAGGGCCTGCCCTACGGGGGATTCATTGCTGATGCGACCTTCCTTAGGGTCGGCCTCGGCGCTGCCCACGATGGTGTAGCGGAAGACCCTCCCCTCCTCATCCATAAGGGTGACGGTGGAGCCTAGGGTCACTGTCTGAGAGCCGTGGTGTTCCTCGATAATGATGGCGTTCTGAATGATGCGCTCCAGCTCCCGGATCTCCCCCTCCACCATGGCCTGCTCGTTCTTAGCGTCCTCGAACTCGCCGGAGGCCTCGGAGCCGGCCAACTCCCGTGCTTCCTGGATGCGTTTGGCCACCTGGGGGCGGCGGACGTTGATGAGGTAGTCCAGCCGCTGCTTAAACCGGGCCAGCCCCTCTCTGGTGATAGGTATAGGCTTGTTCGTCATGTTGGAGCTCACCCCTTGTGGTAGTTTAAGGAAAAAAAGGTCTGGGGATCGTCCCCACTTGCGAGGACACTGCCATTTTAGCTCAAGGATGGCGGCCTGTAAAGGGCTATTCCGCTGTCCTTCAGGTATACGTTCGGACGGGTTCATGGACCGTCGTGCGTCATAGCTCCCACGGAGCTCCTCACGCAACCTCTCCCGCGTCAGCAGCCCTGAACTATAGGCCAAGAGCGGGAGGCTCACCATTTTCTCCGTTCGCTCGCCTCTTGTTCATCGCCTTGCCCAGCCCCAGCAAGCCCTTCAGGTCTCGGAAGCCCTCCTCCACCTTCCTGCGCTGTCGATGCAGCTGGAGGGCCAGCTCCAGGTTGGTGAACAGTCGCAGATGTTCCCTGAGGACCCCGCGTGACCCTGACCAGATTCCCCCCGCCCCTACCCTTCTAGAGGGCGCCACGGCGGAGGTGGCTCTCATCCGGGCGCAGGCCGGGCGGCAAGGATCGCCCACAGGATGGCGGCGGCCTTCCTGGCCTCCTCCGGCCGATGGAATACCTCCTGGGCAAAGGGCAACAGGTCCTATTTTCCAAGGGGCAAGACCGCCATCGCTGCCACTTCTTCACCCCTCACAGCACCACCGCCTGTCCAAAGTCAAGTCCAGGGCTCAGCATATGCTACTTGACAGGACACGGACGTGACAGAGTTGGGCGTGCGGTCGTCATCCCGTTTATGGGCTTAGCTCCTGCCGAGGCGCCAAAGTGGTCGCATAGTCAACTTGCGAGGTCTCCCCCTCCATACCATGGCGGTGGATGATGGCCGAGGTGCCCTCCAACGTCCTCATCCTGGAGTAGTTCCTGGACGTGGGCATCGACGGCATCAGCATCGGCTCCAACGATCTGACGCAGCTGCTGTTGGGGGTGGACCGGGACAGCGCTATGCTGGCCCAGGAGTTCGACGAGCGCAACGAGGCGGTCATGGAGGCCCTCCGCATACTGGTGCGGGGGGCTCTACGGCGAGGAGTCACCGTCTCCATCTGCGGCCAGGCCCCCAGCGACTTCCCAGAGCTGACCCGCAAGCTGGTGGAGTGGGGCATCACCTCCATCTCCATCAACCCAGACGTCATCGACAGCACGCGGGAGTTAATAGCGGCAGTGGACAAAGCTGGACGGCTGGCGCCAGGCCGCAGCGGCGACCCGCTGACGCCTACGCCCCTGGCCATAGCTCCTGGACATAGCAGCGGTGCCCGGGCAGCAGGGCCCGGGCATCTACACGCGGGCGAGCCCTGACCGCGAGCCGCCCCTGGTGCCCTATGCCCGAGTGAGATAATGGGGGTAGTGCGCGTTGTTCTAGGCCAACGGGGGTGCTAATATTGCTGTCCGAAGGGAGACGGGCACGCAGGGGGTGGTGGAGTGCCCGAAATTGGACTGCCCGAGCTCCTCATCATTCTGGGCATCCTGGTGCTCCTGTTCGGTGCGGGGAGGGTGGCGGAGCTGGGCGGGGCCCTGGGCCGTGCGGTGCGTGAGTTCCGGCGGGCGGTGCGCGAGGAGCCGGAGGAACAGCAGACCCCTCCGGCCGTCGAGACCAACGGTGGTGACCAGGCCCGCCCCGGCTACTACCAGCACTAGAGTTGCACATCCGGGGGCGGCCGTGGAGCGGCCAGCGTCCGAGTTTGCCTCGCCGCCTGAGGCCACCGGGCCAAGGGTGCTGGTGGTGGACGACGACGAGCGCCTGCTGCTGGCGCTGTCGCGGGGGCTGCGACTGCGCGGCTTCCAGGTGGCCCTGGCCGCGGACGCCTCCCAGGCGCTCCCATATCTTGAGGGGGGCTGGCCTCAGGTGGTGGTGCTGGACGTCATGCTCCCCGGCACCGATGGCCTCACCCTTTGCCAGCGGGTGCGCCAGAGCTCCGATGTCCCCATCCTCATGCTTACCGCCCGCGACTCGGTGCCCGACCGAGTGGCGGGGCTGGAGGCCGGCGCCGACGACTACCTGGTCAAGCCCTTCTCCTTAGACGAGCTGGTGGCACGGCTGCGGGCCCTGCTGCGTCGGGCAGCGGGCCGGCCCCGCTCCAGGCGGCTCACTTATGCCGATCTGGAGCTGGACCTGCGCTCCTGGCGGGCCAGCCGCGGCGGCCAGCTCCTGCCCTTGACGGCTATCGAGTTCCGCCTGCTGGAGCTCTTCCTGCGCCATCCCGAGGAGGTGATGAGCCGGGACGAGATCCTGGCTGCCGTCTGGGGCGACGACCCCGAGGTGGAGTCCAACGTAGTGGACGTGCACGTGGCCAACCTGCGCCACAAGATGGAGGCCGGAGGACGCCCCCGCCTCATCCAGACAGTGCGGGGAGTGGGCTACGTCCTGCGGGCGGGTGAGTAGCCCTTGTCGCTGCGGCTGCGACTGGCCCTCCTCTACACGCTCTTGCTGGGGATGGTGCTGGCCGTCCTGGGGGTGGTGACCTTCGTGCTGGTCTCCAAGCGCCTCTATGCCGCTGTGGACGAGAGCCTGCGGGCCGAGGCTGAGGCGGTGGAGCAGGCCCTGGCACCGGTGGACGCTCCCCTCACCCCGTCGCTGGTGCTAGGGCGCTCCCAGCGGCTGGCCCAATTGGCGGGCGAGCTCAGAACCTTCTATGTGCTCGATGCCGGCGGGCGGGTGCTCTACTCCTCGCTGCGGGCACCTCTGTCGGCTCCCGCGGGCAGCTTCTCCAGGTTACCCACCTTCGTCACCTACCGTGTGGGAGGACAAGCCATCCGCTTCTATACGGATCCGCTGCTGGACGGCGACCGCCTCCTCGGGGCCGTGGAGGTGGGGCAGTCACTGCGAGCCACCGATAGCGCCCTGAGCGAGATCCGCAACGTCATCGTCCTGGGCGGGGCGGTGGCACTGCTCCTGACGGCGGGGTCATCCTATCTGCTGGCCGGCCGCGCGCTCCTGCCGGTGCGACAGCTGGCTGCCCTCGCCCGCTACATCGAGCGCACGGGTGACTTCCACCGCCGGCTGCCTGAGCCGGCCACCCGCGGCGAGCCCAAGGAGCTGGTCTCGACGTTCAACGCCATGATCGAGCGGGTGGAGCGGACGCTGGCGTTGCAGGCCGCCTTCCTGGCCGATTCCTCCCACGAGCTGCGCCGGCCCCTGACCGTCATCCGCACCAATATAGACGTCCTACGCTCCAACGACCTGACCAGCGAGGAGCAGAGGGCCTGCCTAGACGAGATGGCGGCCGAGGCGGAGGCCATGGCCAGGCTCATCGCCGACCTCCTCTTCCTCTCGCGGGAGGGGGAGCACGCCATCGAGCATAAGCCCGTGGACCTGAGCGCCCTTGCCCGCGAGCAGGCAACCCGCCTGGCCGAGCAGGCTCAGGGCCATCATCTTACAGTCCAGGTAGAGGACGGGGTTTGGGTGCTGGGCGACCAGGCCCGGCTCTCCCAGATGATGACCAACGTGCTAGAGAACGCCCTCGCCTACACCCCGGCTGGTGGGGAGGTGGCTCTATGCTTGGTCTGTCGGGAGGGGTGGGCCGAGCTGAAGGTTAGCGACAACGGCATCGGCATCCCGCCCGAAGAGCTGCCCCGTGTGTTCGAGCGCTTCTTCCGGGGGCGGGGGGCCAGAGCCATGCGGCCCCAGGGCAGCGGTCTGGGGCTGGCCATCGTCCGCCACGTAGCTGAGATCCACGGGGGGCAGGTGGAGGTCGAGAGTTCCCCTGGCAGGGGCACCACCTTAACCGTCCGCCTGCCGCTCCTTGGGGACGGCCGGCAGCGCCTCTAACCTTTTCCTAATCTTTGCCCTATCTTAATCCCAGCTTCATGAACTGCCCCTTCATCCCTGGCTACCATGACCCCGGGAATGAACGTGAAGGTACCAGCGGCCGCCATCCACTTCCCAGAGGAGGACCGGCAGTGGATCCTGGAACGCATCGATGAGGTGCTGCAGAGCGGGCGCCTCACCTTGGGCCAGCACACCCGTGCCCTGGAGGAGGAGTTCGCTCGTCTGTGCGGTGTGCGGTACGCCGTGGCTACCGCTAGCGGCACTGCCGCCCTGGAGATGGCACTACGGATCATCGGCATCGCCGGGCGGGAGGTGGTGATACCAACCAACACTTTCTTCGCCACCGCCGCCGCCGTCCTGCACGCGGGCGGCATCCCCCGCTTCGTCGATTGCGAGCCTGACTCCTTCGCCCTTGACCCCGTGGCACTGGAGAGAGCTATAGGGCCACGGACGGCGGCTGTCATCTTGGTCCACATCGGTGGCATCGTCAGCCCCCACATCGAGCGCATCGTCGAAATCTGCCGTCGGGCTGGGGTGCCGCTAGTGGAGGACGCCGCCCATGCCCACGGCTCCAGCTACCGGGGACGGCTGGCCGGCAGCTTCGGCCTGGCGGCGGCCTTCTCCTTCTACCCCACCAAGGTGGTCACCAGCGGCGAGGGGGGCATGCTGGTCACCGACGACGAGGGCATCTACCGCGAGGCCCTCATCTACCGTGACCAGGGCAAGGAACGCTTCGATAGCAACCGCCACGTGCGTCTGGGCTACAACTGGCGCATGAGCGAGGTCCATGCTGTCATCGGCCTGGCCCAGGTGCGGCGGCTGCACGAGTTCGTGGCCCACAGGCGGCGCATCGCCGCTATCTACGACCGAGAGCTGATTGGTCTGGCACCGTGGGTGGTTCCACTGCGGGAGCCGGAGGGGGTCTGCACCAACTATTACAAGTACATCTGCTGGTTCCGCGGGCTGCCCCGCGAGCTGCTGAAGGTGCGGCTGCGGCAGCGCTACGGGGTAGCCCTGAGCGGGGAGGTCTACGAGTTACCCTGCCACCGTCAGCCCTGCTTCGCCCCCTGGGACCCGGGCGCCCTGCCCTCCGCCGAGGAGATATGTGCCCGCCATATCTGTCTGCCCATCTCCGCCCGCATGACGGAGGAGGACGCCCTCTACGTGGTGGGCTCCCTGCGGCAGGTGGTGGCCGAGCTGCTGGCCGAGGGCCAGGGGGGTGAGGGGGGATGAGGGTCGGCGTCACCGGCGGCTCCGGCTTCATCGGCTCCCATGTGGTGGATGCCCTGCTGGAGGCGGGGCACCAGGTGCGGGTCCTAGACCTGCGCCCTCCCCACCGGCCCGAAGCGGGGTTCCGGCGGGTGGACGTCCTGGACGCTGAGGGCTTGGCCGATGCGGCTGTGGGCCTAGACGCCCTCTTCCATCTGGCGGCCGTCGCTGACGTCAACGACGTGGACCGTGACCCGGCTAGGGCGGTGGCGGTAAACGTGCTCGGGACGGCCAACGCCCTGGTGGCCTGCCTGCGGGCCGAGGTGGGCCGCTTTTTCCTGGCCAGCACCGTATGGGTCTACTCCTCGCTGCCCGAAGAGGTGGAAGCGCCTGTCGACGAGGACGCCCCCTTGGCAGTGGCAGCCGACCGCCACGTCTACACCACCACCAAGCTGGCCGCCGAGATGCTCTGCCACGACTTCCAGCGCCGGCACGGCCTGCCCTGCACCATCCTGCGCTACGGCATCCCCTACGGCCCTCGCATGCGCCCGTCCCTGGTCATCCCCACCTTTGTGCGCCGCGCCCTCCGGGGCGAGCCGCTGTTAGTGGCCGGCGACGGCTCCCAGAGCCGTCGCTTCCTGTACGTGGGCGACCTGGCCCGCGCCCACACCCTGGCCCTCTCGCCCCAGGCCGCCGGCCGCACCTACAACCTGGATGGCGACGAGGAGGTCTCCATCCTCCGCCTAGCGGAGACAGTCCTGCGCTTGACCGGCTCCTCTAGCCCCATCCAGTTCGTGCCTGCCCGGGGGGGCGACTACCGGGGCGTGGCCGTCAGCAACGAGAGGGCGCGGCGGGAGCTCGGCTGGCAGCCGCAGGTGCCCTTCGAGGAGGGGATGGCCAGGACGGTGGACTGGCTGGTGCAGCAGGAGGGTCTGGCCGCCACCAGGCAGCCATGAAAGAGGCGTTGCCCTCTCACAGGCACGTCGCCCCAGCGCCCCGCTCTCGCCGGTTGGTGGCGGTGGTGCCTGCCTACAACGAGGAGAGCACCGTGGCCCAGGTGCTGGAACGGCTCCACCCCCTGGTGGACCACATAGTGGCCGTGGACGACGGGTCCACCGATGCCACCCGCCAGCGGCTCCTGGCTTGGGCCGGGGAGAGGGAGGGCGTGCATCTGTTGCTGTTCGACCGCAACCGTGGCCTGTCCGCCGCCTACCGGGCGGCATTCCGCCTGTTAGCCAAGCTGCGGGAGCGCGGCGAGCTTTCAGACGACGACATCGTAGTGACAGTAGATGCCGATGGCCAGCACGACCCTTCCGATGTGGGGCGCCTAGTATCGGCCCTGGAGGAGGACGGCTACGATGCCGTCATCGCCCGCCGCGACCTGAAGGGCTACAGCCTCCTTAAGCGAGCCGGCAACTGGCTCCTGTCTCTCTGGGCCTCCCTCTGGGCCGGCCGCCGCCTGCGGGACGTGGAGTCGGGGCTGCGGGCCTTCCGGTTAGGGGTACTGCTGGCCTGCTTGCCTTACTACCGGGGCTGGCGCTACAGCGAGACGGTGGAGCTGGCTGTGGTTCTCTGCCGTCTGGGCTACCGGGTGCTGGACGGGCCCCAGGTGACAGTGCCGGTGCGCCGCTCCCGAACCAGCATCGGCGATGGCCTGGTGGACTTCCTGGTCATGCCTCTGGCCTGGTGGCGGACCTGGGCGGGACATGGGCGGCCGGCCGGCCTCCCCCTGCTCATCTCCTACCTCCTCCCGCTGCCGTTCCTGCTGGGCGTCGCCTTCGTCGTCTTCGACCTGCTGTGGCATCCCCTCTTCCTGGGTGACGACTCGGCCCACCACTACGCCCACATTTGGTTCGTGGGGCGCTACTTGGCCCAGCACCGCACTCTGCCCCTTCACTTCCCGCTGCTGGAGGGAGGGCGAGCCATGGCCTTCCCCTATGGCTTGCCCATCTATGTGGTCGGGGGCCTGCTGCATCTGGCCCTGGGAGACCGGGCGGTGGGGCTAATGATGGCCTTGGCCCTGGTGGGCGTCCTGGGGGCGGCAGCCCTCCTGCGTCCCGTCCTGCGACGACCGTGGCCCCTGGCCCTGCTGCTGTTGAACCCCTTCTTGGTGGACGCGGTCTACGCCTTCCAGCTCACCACCATATGGTGCGCGTGCTTCTTCCTGCTCTGGGCCTGGGCGGTCGAGTGGCGGCGGCCGCTGCTGGCGACTCCCCTCCTCTGGCTAACAGTGGCCTCCCACCCGGTGGTGGGCATCCCCGCCGTCGCCGGCTACTCATCCTATGCCTGGCTGCGAAGGCGGGAGGCCCTGCCCAGCGTGCTGGCGTCGGTCGCCCTGTCGGCCCCGGCCCTGGCCCCTGTCATCTGGATGACGTTGCACACCCCTGCCCTGTCGGAGGCCCCCCTTGGCACCGTCGCCGCCTCGGTAGCCGATTCGTTGTCCCGCCGTCTGACCATCTTCGCACTGCCCATCGCTGCGGGGGAAGCTTGGCCCTGGCTGCGGCAGCGCTACCTGCCAGTCTTCGGGGCCGGCCTGGTGGCGCTTGGCATTGGCGTGGCGTTAGCAACGGGGCCTGTCCAGGTCCACCCTGGGGTGGGCAGCTACTATGGCGCCCTGCATGGCGAGCGCCATATCTACGATGAGTTCTTGGCCTCGGACGCCTTCCGGCCCGGCGCCGTCTACCGCGTGCTGGAGCCTAACGAGCGGGAGGACGGAATGTACCGCCTGATCCAGCATGGGGCGGTGCTGGCCCACGAGTTCTTCAGCGAGAGCGAGCAGCACCGCAACTGGCCCCCCCTGGCCGACTACCGCTGCTACCTGGCCCGTAAGGAAGTGGACTACGTGGCTGTGGAGAGGGACTTTCAGCGCCAGTTCCACACCAACGAGGCAGCCCTGCTGGGCGAGCTGCTTGCCCAGGGCGAGGCCCAGGTCGCCTACGTTGACCCGGCTGGCCGCTTCATTATCTATGACGTGTCGAGGGTCAAGGGCATAGGGTGGATGGGGGTGGGGGCTTGCCGGAGCTGACCTCCCTCGCTGCCCTTCCCTCCTTGTGGCGGGAGGTGGCCCGCTATCCCCGCCTGTGGGCCTGCCTAGGGGTGGGCTTTCTAGTGGACTGGGCCTTCGCTCTGGTCTTCCTAGTGGCATTGCAGGTCCAAGCGCCGTCCCACCTGTCGGGCGGGCAGGCCTTGGCAGGCTACGCCTTGGCCGCCTACGGGCTGGCTAAGCTCTCGGCCCAGGCCTGTGGTGGCCCCCTGCTGGAGGGACTCGGCCCCCGCTGGGGGCTTCGGCTGGGGCTGGCCACCGTGCTGGGCGGCATAGCCGCCCTCGCCGCCGCTGCCGAAGGGACAGGCGTGCTGCTAGGTGCCGCCGTCTACGGCGTTGGGGCCGGGCTGGTCTGGCCCTCCCTCTACGCCCTTGCCAGCGCCTCCTTCCCCTACGGGGAGCGGGGCCGCCTCAACTCTGGGATGGCCCTTGCCTCGGTGACAGCCATGGCTGCCGGCGTGGGGGTCGGGCTGCTGCTCCCCGAGTCCCTGCCCTTAGCAGCGGTGGTGGCCCCGGCAGCCGCCCTGGTGGCGCTGGCCGCTTTTCTCTCCCCCACCCTGGGGACTGGGCCCGCGCCGGGAGCAGGTCCGGCGAGGGTGCTTGTGTCCACCATGGTAGGCGCGGCGCTGCGGCCATCGGGCGCCGCTGTCACTGTCCTGCTGTGGTTGCAGACCACCGCCGTCGGTGCCCTGGCATCGGTGTTCCGCGCCTGGGGTAAGGAGCTGTTGGGGACATCCTTCCCCGTCCAGGCCCTGCTGCTAGTCCCGGCCGCTGCCGGTGGGGGGCTGGGGCTGGTCTGGGGTGGCCCCGCCGCCGACCGCCTCGGGCGCCTGCCGGTGATGGCCCTGGGCACATCGTTGGTGGGCCTGGTGGTCCTGGGGACCTCCTTCCTGCGCTCCCTGCCGGCGGTGGGGCTGGTGGCGGCCCTGGGTGGACTGGGTCTGGGCCTGGCCACCCCCACCTTTGGCGCTGTAGCTATGGACCTGGCTCGCTGGTGGAGGAGCGATGCCCTCCTGGCCTGGTTCCTAGCCGTGGAGGGGGCCGGCCACACCGTGGGGCCGGCCCTGGGGGGCCTACTGGAGTCCCTCTCGGGGCCAGCGCCGGTGCTGAGGTTCGCGGCCAGCCTTTTCCTCGCCTGCGCCGGTATCGCCCTCCTAGCCTGGGGACGGGGCTGGCAGCCGCTCCGTCCTGTCCTGGCCGGGGGAGGGAGCGAGGGGTGATGCCTCTGCGCCTGCTGCTGGCCCTCCCGCCCCTGGCCCTGGCCCTGCTAGGGGCAGGCTACTACGAGGCCATGACACCCTCGTCCCAACTCTACGGGAGGCTGGTGTCCCATGGCCCCCGCAGCCAGCCCCTGGTGGCCCTCACCTTCGACGACGGCCCCAATGGGGGGTGGACGTTGGCCGTGGCCAGGCTGCTGGAGGACCGGGGCGTGCGAGGCACTTTCTTCTTGGTGGGAGAGAACGTCGCTGCCGACCCGTCCACGGCACGGGAGCTAGTAGCCGGCGGGCACCTGGTGGGCAACCACTCCTACCACCACCGCAAGCGCGACGCCCTGCTGGACCCCTCTTACGCCGAGATGGGACAGGCCGAGGCAGCCATCCGCCGGGCAACCGGCGTATGTCCGGCCCTCTTCCGTCCTCCCAACGGCTTCCACACCCCCTGGCAGCTCAGGGCCGTGGCCCGTCGCGGCCTGCTGGCCGTCACCTGGGATGTCCAGCCGTCCGACTGGAAGGGGCCCTCGCCGGAGGAGTTGGCCCGAAGGGTGGTGGAGGGGGCACGTTCCGGCTCCATCGTCCTCCTGCACGACGGCCTCGACACCAGGCAGGGGGTGGACCGCTCCCAGCTGCTGGCTGCCCTGCCGGCCATCATCGACGGCCTGCAGGCTAGGGGCTTCCGGCTGGTGCGGCTGGACGAGCTGCTGGGCGTAGCCCCCTATCTCCCCGACTGCCGCTGGGCGGAGGGAGCATGAGCCGTCGCGTGCTGGTGACGGGCGGGGCTGGCTTCATCGGCTCCCACATCGTGGAGGCCCTTCTGGCCCAGGGCTGGGAGGTGGAGGTGCTGGACAATTTGAGCGCCGGCTCCCCGGCCAACCTGCCCCTCGGTGTTCCCCTCCACCGCGGCGATATACGCTCGCCCCAGGCCCTGGGCCGCTTGAAGGGGCGGTTCGAGGCGGTAGTCCACTGCGCCGGTCAGACTAGTGTCGCCTTCTCGGTCCGCCGGCCCGACCTGGACTGGCAGGTGAACGTGCTGGGGACAGCCAACCTGCTGCTTTGGGCAGCTGCCAGGAAGGTGAGCCGCTTCGTGTTCCTCTCCTCCGGCGGCGCCATCTACGGCGAGACGCCCAAACCGGCCTGCGAGGACGACCCGCCGCGGCCCCTCAGCCCGTACGGGCGCCACAAGTTGCTGGCTGAGATTCTGGTGCGGGCATCGGGCCTGCCCCATGCCCTCCTGCGGCCGGCCAACGTCTACGGCCCTCGCCAACGGGCAGGCGCCGAGGGAGGGGTAGTCCCCATCTTCCTGGAGCGGCTGCTCGTGGGTCGCCAGCTGGAGGTCCACGGCGACGGGCTTCAGCAGCGGGACTTCGTCCATGTCGCCGATGTGGCGGCGGCGGCTGCTTTGGCCTTGCGCTGGCCCCAGGACGTCACCTGGAACGTGGCCACCGGCAGGGCTGTGACGGTGCTGGAGCTGGCCCACCTGCTGGCAGGGCTGCTGGGCCTGGAGCCGCGACTGCGCTTCCTGCCCCCACGGCCTGGCGACGTGCGTCGCTCCGTGCTGGACCCTTCCCGCCTCCTCTCCACTGGCTGCTGGGGGCCGCCCCTGCCCCTGGAGGAGGGGCTTCGCATCCTCGCGGCCCCTCTGCGCTGCCCTTCGGCCTTAATGCTCCAATAGCCCTGGCGCCAGCGATAACCCTACGGGGAGTGATGTCATGAAGCGCGTCCTTCCGTTGCTCGCTGCTGTCCTCCTGAGCGAGCTGATAGCCGTGGGCGTGGCCTGCGGCGGAGAGGAGGCCACCCCGACGCCGGTACGTGCGACCGCCGCCGTCCGCGTGCCCACACCCACCCCGCGCACGACATCTCCCCCCCACCCCCAGGGTGCCACTGGTCTCTCCGACCACGACCTGCTGACGCGGGGCAGGTCCTGCTGGGGCCGGGGGCACCAAACCTGTGGGCCTGCGCCGGCGTCCCTGGCCTCAGCGGACGACAATCATCTGGCCTGCCATGCCCTGGGCCCGAGGGTCAATGACTGCTTTCTCCCATATCCATGGCCCACTCCATGCCGAGCTCAGGGCTGCCCGTGTCCCGGCCCCGCTGCCGCAGCTCCTCGCGCGCCCGCCTGGCCAGCTCCAGGTAGTGGGTGCGCAGCCGCTCCAGCTCCCGGTCCGTCAGCTCGTCCAGGTCCAGGAGGGCGTTGTGGGCATGCCGCTCAGCCCTTATCAGCTCGTCCAGCTTCAGCTGCACGACCGCGCCGTCGTGGTTCTGAGTGTTCTGAATGAGGAACACCATCAGGAAGGTGACGATGTTGGTGCCGGTGTTGATGACCAGCTGCCAGGTGTCGCTGAAGCCGAAAAGAGGCCCCGTGGCTGCCCACCCCAAGATGGCCAGCACCGCCAGCGTGAACCCCAGGGGATGCCCGGCTGCCCTGGCCGTCCAGCGGGCCAGCCGCAAGAATAGCGACTTGGGGTACACGGGATAGCGCGTCATCTCCCTCGCCTCCCCTTGCAGGACGTTGTGCGCACCATCCATTCTCCCATCGCTGGCTGCCGCACGCCACAGCCCGATGGCGGCCTGCCGGCCAATGGCAATGTTAGCCCAGGCCCTTGGTGCTATGCCCTGGGGACAGAACGATGAGGCTCGCCTGGCGGCGACAGTCGCCGAACCGCCTGGACAAGGCTGATAGCCTTTCTTCCTCGCGGCCGACTTCGTCCCTGTCTAGGACGCTCTGGCCCTGCTCAGCTTCCCTCAGGATAGGGAGTTGTTGGCGAGGGCTCTCGAAAGGAGAGGTGGCGGCCGGGCGAAGGCGGCGACCACATGAAGGGGGCGGAGACGCCCCTGGTCCTGGTCGGACACGTGGGGACGGCCTGAAACGCCGAGGGACGCTTTCCGACCGCTGCCGGTTCATGAGGCAGGACAGCAGCCATGCCGATGTCTTGGGATTGGGATCGCTGGGGGTAACAGTGGTGGCTCTGAACGTCCCGCCGGCGGCAGCGAGGGCCCTGCTACAATGATGGACGGCGGTGGTGGCTATGGTCAGGTTCTGCCCCAACTGTTGGCGCATGGTGGAGGAGGCGGTCGAGGCCTGCCCAGCCTGCGGCCACCGCCCCAAGTTGAGCGACGAGGAGTCCTACGAGGACAAGTTGCTTGCTGCGCTAGAGCACCCCGTGGCCGATGTGCGCATGGTAGCCGTGGAGGTGCTCGGGCAGCGCCGCAGCCGGCGAGCGGTGCCGGCGCTTTTCAAGTTGTTAGTCGACGAGGAGGCCGATTTCTACCTGCTGCGGCAGGTGGTTAAGGCCCTGGCCGCCATAGGCACGCCGGACGCCCTTCGCTCCCTCGGCTGGGCCGCCCGCCGCCATCCCTCGCGCCTGGTGAGGAACGAGGCTCGGACAGCCATAGCTGCCGCTACAGCACGCGAGAGGGACGTGAAGAAGCGGCCATGCCAGTAGGCGAGCTGACGGTGAGGGAAGAAAAGCGGCAGCGACCAGAAGCTGCTAGCAGTGCCGCTGGCCCATCCCAGGTTTGACGGGGTGCGCAGCATCGGCCATCTGCAGCCCCACTGGCTGGCCAAGTTCGAGAACTTCTTCGCCGACTACAAGGCGCTGGAAGGCAAACAGACCACCATCGAAGGCTGGAGCGGGGTCGAAGAGGTCCGCCGCCTCCTGTGCACTTACCCCCAGGCCGAGTGGAAGGCGGGCCCAGGCAAGGGCCATTAGGGGACCGCTCCGTCGACATCGACTCCGCTTTGAGGGGGAAGGATGTGGCTTCCCAGCGACAAGAGGACGTCCCAGCCTTGGCACCAACCGACGGCGGCCACAAGACAGGCACGGTCGTCAACGGTGTCGGTGCCCTTCCTCTCCCAGCGGAAGGACTGGGAGAACCTATGCACGCCTCTGAACAGGAGTCGGACGTAGCTCTCTTGAGCGTCCAGGTCCGCCCGGCCCCCTGTAATTGCTAGGAGAAGGTGCCTACGGCAGAGGACGGCCGTGCCCCTCCCGGCGCAGCGAGGACATATCCACCTCCGCCAAAGAGGCGCGGTCTGCGCCAAGAAGGAAGCGACCCTTTCCATCTGCCTGCCCTGCGCCAGCAAGCGCGGCGGCGCCCGCGATGGCGAGTGAGGCCCGTACCCCAGGCGGCAGGCCAGGCACGGCTCCCTGTCCCGTAGGGCCCAGCGCAGGCGGAGGGGCCGCAACACCTTGGGGCCGCGGAAGGCCAGGCGCGCCCTATCCATCAGGTCTTCGTAGACGATGGCGGGCCCATGGAGACCCAGCCACCCCAAGAACGCCAGCGACGTGGCCAACCAGAGCAGGCCGTGGCGCTGGCAGAAGCCCCAGCCCCGGCGCAGAGCCCAGCGCGTCGCCGGCTCCATGATGCTCCCCCAGAACGAGAAGCTCCACAGGAAGTGAACCTCCCCATCGGAGGGCCGCAGGCCCTCGGGCCAGCGTATGGGCTGGCCGTCACCGCCGCCGAAAGGAAGATCACCCATCATGTCTCCTGCTGAAGCGGACATGGGCGCAAGAGCGCGGGTCCCCAGGGGAGGGCCAGATCCGGGCAGCGCTTGCACCGCGGGTGAGAGTGGGACCAGGTGGCACGTGACGTGGACGGCTGCCGCGGCCGAGCTCTGGCCTCATGCGCGCCACACATGGTCGTCGGCCTCGATAGTCCTGGCAAGGGCGCCGCTATACCAGCTCCTGGTTGACAAGGTGCGCCGACTGGGCCTGGCGGGCGTAGCATCCATCTCTGGCGGCACCGCCACCTCTCCCCAAAGGAAGCGCGGCGCCCTCCGCCAGGCCCTCTCTTCGCGCCCTTTTCGCTCTTCTGACAACGCCAGTCCAGACATCGACAGTAGGCATGTAGCCCTCCTAGGGGGGCGTGCGGACGAAAGCAGCATCCCTGCCACGAAGAGCCCAGTTGGCCACGTGACGCGGCCAGTACCCGCCGTCCCGGAGGTGCCGTCCGGGAGAGGAGGCTGCATCATGCGTGACAGGCCCCTTCAAGCCGCGGGCAAGGCGAGGCCTCAGCGCCCAGGGGGTCCGCCCCACCTTCCCCTCAGCCAGCGCAGAACCCCCCTTCGCTCCTCGGCACCGGTCCGGAGCTTCCCATCCATCAGTTGTTCCCGCAGCCTGCGGTTCTCTGCCTCCAGTCTCCGCTTCTCCCCCTCCAACGTAGCGATCTCCGCCCGCAGCGCCTCCTCGTCCTGGCGAAACTTGGCCAGTCGCTGGGCGTACATACGGTTCTCACCCTCCAGACCGGCGATCCTGAGCTCCAGCGCCTGCTTCTCCTGCTCCAAGGTGAAGGCGCGGAACTTCATTACCGCATACATGCTGTGCATGGTCATCAGCTCGTCGGTCAGGCGCTGCACCTCCTGGGCCAACTCGTGGCCCCTGGTCATGGCCTCCCTCAGCCGCCGCTCGGCAAGGAGGTAGCTGACGCCGTAGGCGAAGACGATGCGCAACGCCTCATCATCGCTCCATCTGTTCTCCTGGGCCAGGGCCAAGGCCTTTCGTAGCAGGTCCCGTGGCACTGTGAAGTGCACCGTCTCCGGCCCCCAAGGATGGGCCTCTTCTCCCTGCCGGCGCTCCTCGTTCTCCTGCACAGCGCCTCCTAACGGACTACCAGCACCGAGCACTTGGCGTGGCGTACGATCTTGTCGGCGGTGCTGCCCAGGAACGTTCCCCAGATGCCCGAGCGACCGCTGTGGCCGATGACCAGCAGGTCGAACGCGCCCTGCTCGGCGAAACGGACTAAGGCCTGGGCGGGGTGACCTGCCACCACCCTTACTTTCAAATCCACCCCCTCCTCGGCGGCCAGGGCCGATGCCTGCCCATGCAGCAGCTGGAAGATGGCGTTCTGGCGCTCCTTCTCCTCGGCGAACTCGTCGATGGTCTCGGGCAGGTGAGGCAACCCCTCTTCCACCGAAAGCGCCCAGACCTCGGCCCCTGCGCTCAGCCTGGCGAGGGCTAAGGCTACCCGCAACGCCTTCCAGGAGCCCTCTGAGCCATCAAATCCGACCAGAATCCTGGAGAACATCGATCCTCAATTCCTCCCCCTGCTCGCTGGCAGACTTTCCTATCTCAGCAGCGCTAGGCAGAAAGAACTGCTGGGCGATGATGGTGGGCACCAGCGCGCTCAGCACCACCACCGTGACCAGCACCGTGTACTGGCCCTGGTCTATGACGCCCCTGTTGAGGCCGAACAGGGCCGAGATGGTGCCGAAGGTCAGCCCCGTCGACATAAGCAGGGAGGTATAGATGCCACTCCTGCGACCGAAACGGAAGAGCTCCGTGAGCGGCTGCACGCCCAAGAACTTAGTAACCAGCTTCACCAGCAACAGGAGAGCTATGAGCCCGGCCCCAGATGCTATGGCCTCCCACTGGATGAGGGCGCCTGCCCGGAGAAAGAAGAAGGGGGTCAGGAGGCCGAAGGTGATGGCCCTCAGGCGCTGCACCATCACCCGCTCCACCGCCAACAGGTTGGCGGCGGCCATCCCCAACAGGTAGGCTGGCAGCACCGCCTCGCTCCCGCCCGCGACCGCCAGCGCGCCCAGGCCCAAGAGCATGACGAACAGGAACCTAATCTCAGGCTCGCTGGCCCTACCCCTCAGGACAGGTATCAGTCTCCGCGACACAGCAGGGAAGGACAAAAACACCACCAGCATCGCAGCGGCAAATAGCAGCAGCCAGGCGCTGGCATGGGCGAACAGGGCACCCAGCACCACCACCGTGCCTAGGTCGTTGACGAAGCAGGCGGCCAGGATCATCTTGCCCAGCTCCGTCTCGTTAAGCCCCGTTTCCACCATCACCGCATAGACCACCGCCACCGAGGTGGTGGATAGGGCCAGCCCCGCTATCTGGGCGGCACGAAGGTCCCAACCCACCGCCAGATGTGCGAACAAGAAGGCCCCCAAGAAGGGGGCGGCGAAGGCGACGATGCCGATGGAGAGGACCTCACGGCCCCTGCGGCGCAGGATGTGAGGCTCCACCTCAGCCCCGGCCAGGAAGGTGAGAACAACGCTGCCCAGGCCGGCCAGGAAGTTGGCCCACTCATTGGGCTTCAGGTGAAGGGCGTTGCCGGCGAGGGCGCCGATGACCAGCTCCACCAACGCCACCGAGACGCCCAGTCGCAGGGACAATAGGCTAGCCAGAAAGGCCAACGCCATCCAGGCCGCACCGATGGCCTGGGGGCTTTGCAGCTCGTTGGGAACAGACATGGCTCCTACCTCCTTCGTAGAGGTAGGAGCCATCAGCCGCAGTCCTAGCCTGCAGCGGTTCGGCCCCGCGGGGGCCAGGCGGACTCCATCGCCCTGTTGGCTAATATCATACCATCCCTTCGTCGTGTCCTGTCAAGTGGTAGCGGGCTTAGCTTGCAAATCACGAGCCGCAGCAGACGGGTGGAGGGCTGAGGGGCCAGGGTCGTAGCAATGGCATTAAGAGGCGCAACAGCAGCCGCAAGGCCCCTAGCGCTGGCTTCCAGGTGGGCCCGCTTCTGGGCCAATGCGGGACGATAACTCTCCTCCCTCGCCAACGCCCGTCTCCCACCTCTTCGGCCCCGTTCCAAGTAATCCCGCAAGTTCACGGCGACCATGACGCTCATAACTTTGCCCTCTTTGATGCCATCGCGTATCAGAACAGAGGTTTTTGGGCGATAAACTCTTCAACACGGCGCCTCGCTAATGCCACATAATCGGGGTTGATGTCGTAGCCGACAAAAATCCGGCCTGTCTTTAAGGCAGCGATGGCACTCGTCCCACTCCCGATGAACGGGTCTAAGACAACTTCGCCTTCAAAGGTGTAAAGTTGAATGAGGCGGTAGGGGAGTTCAACGGGAAAGGGAGCAGGGTGACCGACTTTCGTTGCGGGTTCGGCGGGAAACTGCCAGACGCTTTTAGTAAATTCCAAAAATTCGTCCCGGCTTATTGTTGGCTTGCGTTGGAAGGGGTTGGGACGGCTGAAGGTTTGCTTGCAAAAGACAAGGATGTATTCGTGGGTGTCTCGCAGCGTCGGGTTTTGGGGCGAGCACCAACTGCCCCAAGCCGTTGAGGGACTGGCGCTGGATGCTTTGTCCCAGATGATTTCGCCCCGCATCAAAAAGCCTAATTCCAGCATGTCCTGAATGACGAAAGCATGAAGGGGTAAGTACGGGCGACGTCCTAGATTTGCCAAATTGATACAAGCCCGACCGCCTGGTACCAGTGCCCGATAGACTTCTGTCATCACTCGTTTCAAGAAAGCCCGATATTCATCCAGCGTCAAGTCATCGTCGTATTGCTTGCCCACATTGTAGGGCGGTGAGGTGACCATCAAATGGACGGAGCAATCAGGCAACTCTTCCATCCGCTCGGAACTCTTACAGAAAATTTGGTTGATGCACTGTACCGGCAGGGGTGACTCGCGGTAAACGACAGGCTCTTCTTTCGGCAGTCCCTCGTAAAGCCGACGGCTATAGAAAGGCGTGGAGTCATGAGCGATTCGGGCAGGGCTCCCAAAGGAACTCGTGCGTGAAGTACGCCGCGCCATCTGTCACACCCCCTTAGTCTGACTGCCAATATTGAAGCCATCGTATGTATGGGGCTAGCCGAGGTTCCCTCGCTGCTAAGTCCGTAGGGCGCTGCCATTCTATTGGCAAGGCTTTGGTCAGTGGATGCTTAAGGAGTTCTTGCACCCCAGTTGGAGAGACTTCCACACCGCGTGGGTTGGTGCCCCGTTTAGGAAGCCTCAAGTATCTCTCCTTCCCAAGGGCCTCAAAAACTTCCAACTGCGCCTGCAAAGGTATGCCGTAAAAGCCTCCTGTTCCCCCCCAACGAACGATGACTAATAGCATGTCGCACTTAGGCTCATAAGTTTCTGCAAATCTCGTGACCTGCTCCCAATCAACGGTCCAGATGATCTTCACGGCGGGCGCTTTTTGCGAACGAGCGCTAGCCGTTTTGATGGACAAGGGATGACCTGAAACACGCACATCTATTTCGTGCTCGGTAATCGGGATGTCCAGGTCCACGCTTGCTTCGCCAAATCTGTAAATGAGCAGGGCGATGAGAATTTGCTCCCTTAGCGTCCCCACTTCCATCCCAACTCGTCCCGCCCTTGATGCTTGTCGCTCTGCCAGGGCAAAAAGGAGAGGTAACTTGCGACCAATCTTTTCGCATAGGACTTCATCACGGAACATGTCATCCAAGGGTGTGACTAGGTTGCTCACTCCCTTTTCTCCGGCTGGACTGGATAAACGGTGCGGATTGATTCTTCGGCATTGGATGGTTTCGGCAAGCGTTCCGAAGCGGCGCCAATCATTCGCTGGGCTTCGGGGCGAGAGTAGCCGAGCCATTGCAAAATCTCCAATGCTTTGCTGACGACATCGGTGACGGTTGGAGCGGGCGCTTCTGAGGGGGGTGTGCGCCACAAGCTCCTTCTGGGTGCTATCGCCACCAGCATGTGCCACGGGCAGCTATGACCGGTGCATGGCCGCATCACCTGCCCTGCCGTTGTCTCTTGACGATGACCGCTATAGCAGCCCATCCCGACTTTCAAATAGCCTCAGGTCTATTCCAGGGAGGCGATGTAGTAATAGTGGGGCTGGCCGCCGTCCACCGTTTCCACTTCCAGGCCGGGATATTCCGATTGCAGGGAGTTGGCCAACGTCTGGGCGGTGTGCGGGTCCGTATCAGCCCCATAGTAAAGGGTGAGGAGGCCCTCTTGGACCCCTAGGACCTGGAGGGCCTTGCGCAGGGCTTCATCTGGGGTGGCGGCAGTGGCCATCAGCTGGCCGTCTACAATGGCCATTACCTCACCCTGGCGGACTTGATAGCCGCCGATCTGGGCGTCCCTTATGGCCCGGGCCACCTCTATGGTGCGTACGGAGTTGGCGGCCTCCTCCATAATCGGGACGTTTTCGTCCAAGCTCCGCTCGGGGTTGTAGGCCAGGAGGGCGGCGATGCCCTGGGGTATGGTGCGGGTGGGCACCACCGCCACCTGTTTCTGGGAGAGCTGGGCTGCTTGGTGTGCTGTGGGGATGATGTTCTTGTCGTTAGGCAGGATGATGACCTGGGGGGTGGGGCAGGCCTCGATGGCCTCCAGGAGCTGGCCCACGCTGGGGTTCATGGTGGGGCCGCCAGGCACTACCTTGGCCCCCATGGAGCGCAGCACCCCGATGAGGCCTTGGCCGTTAGCCACTGCCACAACCGTCGCCTGGGCCTGGAAGGCCTGGTGCCACTCCAGGAAGCGGTCGGCCTGCTGACGTATGTTGTCCACCTTCACCTCCAGCAGCTCGCCGAGGCGGGTGCCCAGGCTTATGGCGGCCCCAGGGTCATCGGTATGGACGTGGGCGCGCAACATCCGCTCGTCACCTACCACCACCACCGAGTCGCCCATGGCCTGGAGGCGGGAGCGGAGGTGGATTGGGTCAAGGCCTTCCCCCTGTAGGAGGAACTCGGTGCAATAACCATAGAGGGAAGGGGAGGCGGCGTGGAGCTCCTGCGCGTGGGCCACCCACTCCCGTTGCAGGCGGGCGACCCCCACAGCTGGCGCCTCCAGCGGTTCGCCCCGCAGGTGCCTGGCCATCCCCTCCAAGATGACCCAAAGGCCCTGGCCGCCGGCGTCCACCACCCCTGCCTCCGCCAGGACGGGCAGAAGCTGTGGCGTCCTCTCCACCGCCTCTCGGGCAGCCTCCGCCACCTTGGCCATGACGGTGGTCAGGTCCTTCTCCCCCGCCTCCACCAGGGCGCGGGCGGCCTGGGCTGCCTCCCGCGCCACAGTGATGACGGTGCCCTCCCGCGGCTGACCAATGGCTTGGCAGGCCAGGCGGGTCCCTTCTTCCAGGGCTTGGGCCAGGGCGGAAGCGTCCAGCGCCTCCTTCCCCTGACAGGCCTTAGCTAGGCCCAGCACCAGCTGGGAGAGGATGACCCCGGAGTTGCCACGGGCCCCCATGATGGCACCCCGCGCCAGAGCCTCCATGAAGAGGGAAAGGGCCACGGGTCGGGCTTCTGGCTCCAGCTTGGCTGCCTCTTGCAGGGTGGAGCGGAGAGTGAGGCTCATGTTGGTGCCCGTGTCCCCATCGGGGACAGGGAAGACGTTGATGGCATTAATCGCTTCTGCGTGGGCCTCAAGCCACGAGGCGGCGGCCCTTAGGGCTGCGTAGAGCTGGGCGGGGGAAAGGGCGGTCAGCGGAGCAACGTCCTTCTCCTCGTCTGTCTTGCTTGGGTCACGACCTGGTGATATCATGTTCTGTGCCCATTCTAGCGGCGGCATAGGAGACGGTAAAGGCAGGAAGGCCATGGCCAGATGCCAGATCTGCGGCAAGGGCACCCACGTGGGGCGCAACATCCGGCACCAGTACGCCGGGCGATGGGAGCGTCGCGCCCCCAAGACCCCCCGCCTCTTCAAGGCCAACGTCCAGAGAAAAACCCTGGTCATCGATGGTCGTCCCCAGAAGGTGAAGGTCTGCACCTCCTGCCTGAGCGCTCTCCTCAAGAAGACCGCCTCCCTCTAGCCATTGACATTGCCGTTGCTGGAAGGTGTAGGGTGGGCCTCGGGGGCCACCCCCAAGGCCAAAGAAGGGAGGTGCTGGACATGGAGCCCGTCGTCCGCTACAGCCTGTGCCCTGACTGCGTCGCCTGCCCGGAGGTGGTCATCTACCCAGACCAGGTGATCATCGGGGAGGAGGGGAACCAGGTGCGTCTCACGCCCCGGGAGTGGACGCGGCTGGTGATGGCCGTGCGCAGCGGCGAGCTGGGGCCCATCTCGGCCGATCCCTGATGTCGCGACTGCCTGCCCGATCGCTGTTAGACCTGCCCGGCCCGAGACCGTAGAGATGGGGCTGGCCCCCGAGGGGACGAGGCTATGGGAGCGATGGTGATAGGCGAGCTGGCGCGACGGGCAGAGGTGAGCGCCCGCACCGTTGGCTTCTACGAGGCCCTGGGCCTCCTGCCCGCCCCGCCCAGGAGCGAGGGCGGCTACCGCCTCTACGGCGAGGAAGGCCTGCGCCGCCTGCGTTTCGTGCGTCGGGCACGGGAGCTGGGCCTTTCGCTGCGGCAGATCCGCCAGCTGCTGGCCCAGGGGTGTTGGTGCGACGATGTCCGCTCCCTGCTGGTGCGTCGCCTGGAGCAGGTGGAGGCGGAGCTGAGGTTGCTGGAGGAGCTGCGAGGGCGCCTGCGCCGGCTCCTGGACGAGTGGGACGAGGTCCGGGCCAGCGAGGACTGGACCTGCTACTGCCCACGCATCGAGCGCAGCGCCTAGGCCCGCATCTCGGCCAGGGCGGCCTGCAGGCGGGCCATGTTCTCCGCCACCGACGCCCGGTCGTTGAAGATGGCCGAGGCAGCCACTAGGGCCGTGGCCCCGGCTGCCACACACGCCGGGGCCGTCTCCGGCGATACACCGCCGTCCACCTCGATGTCCACCTCTAGGCCCAGCTCGTCCAGCAGGCGGCGAAGGCGGCGCATCTTGTCCAGGGCAGAGGGGATGAAGGGCTGGCCGGCGTACCCCGGGTTCACGCTCATCACCACCACCTGGTCCACATCTGGGAGGATCGCCTCCACGGCGCTTAAGGGGGTAGCAGGGTTGAGGCAGACGCCGGCCAACCGGCCCGTGCCCTTCACCTGCTGGACGATGCGGTGTAGATGAGTGGCGGCCTCCACGTGCACGTTGATGATATCCCCTCCCGCTTCCATGAAGGCCTCTATGTGGCGTTCGGGCTCCACCACCATCAGGTGGATGTCCAGGGGCAGGGAAGTGACGCGGCGCACGGCCTCCACGATGGGGAGGCCCATAGAGATGACGGGGACAAACCGGCCGTCCATGACGTCGATGTGGATGCGGTGGGCACCGGCGGCCTCCGCCTCCTTCACCTGCTCCCCCAAGCGGGCGAAGTCGGCCGAGAGGATGGAAGGGGCGATCTTCACCTGCCTCACGTCTTCTCCTCCAGGATGCGGCGGGCCTGGGCTATCTGCTCACGCACCCTCTCGGGGGCCGTGCCCCCCGGATGGCGGCGGGCGGCTACGGAGGCGGCCGCATCCAGCGCCAGGGCATCTTCCTCAAACAGCGGGCAAAAGCGCCTCAGCTCCTCCAGCGAGAGCTGGCGAAAGTCCCTCCCCTCCCGCTGCAGGTGCGAGAAGAGCTCCCGTACCACTTGGTGGGCGCGACGGAAGGGGAGGCCTTTCTTGACCAAGTAATCGGCCAGGTCGGTGGCCAGAAGGGAAGGGTCGGCCGCTGCCTCCTGTAGGCGCTCAGGACGGAAGCGCAGCTGGGGGATCATGGCTGTGAAGAGGCGCAGGGTGGAGATGAGGGCATCGGCCGCTTCAAAGGTGGGCGCCTTGTCCTCCTGCAGGTCGCGGTTGTAGGCCAAGGGCAGGCCCTTGATGATCCCCAAAAGGGCCGAGAGATGGCCAGTGATGCGGGCAGCCTTGGCCCGCGCCAGCTCGGCCATGTCCGGATTCCGCTTCTGCGGCATAATGGAAGACCCAGTGGCGAACTGGGAGGGCAGCTCCAGGAAGCCGAACTGGGGGCTAGCCCAAAGCACTATCTCCTCCGCTAGGCGCGAAAGGTGAACAAGGCAGGTGGCGGCGGCCGCTACGAACTCCACAGCGAAATCGCGGCTGGCGACGGCGTCCACGGAATTAGCAGCCAGGCGGGAGAACCCCAGCTCTCGCGCCAGGAACTCACGGTCGATGGGGTAGGGAACTCCCGCCAGGGCACCCGAGCCTAGGGGGAGCTCGTCGGCCCGATGGAGGCAGTCCAACAGGCGCCCCCTATCCCGCTCCAGCATCCAAAAGTAGGCCATTAGATGATGGGAGAGGAGGAGGGGCTGGGCGGGCTGCAGGTGGGTATAGCCGGGCATCATCACCCCCAGATGGGCCTCGGCCAGGTTCACCAGGGCAGCCTGAAGGGCCTGCAAGGACGAGATGGCCTCGCGGCAGGCGTCCATAACGAAAAGCCTTAAATCGGTGGCGATGAGGTCGTTACGGGAGCGGGCGGTATGGAGTTTGCCAGCCAGCTCCCCCACCTTCTCATACAGCCGCGCCTCGATATTCATGTGGATGTCCTCCAGCTCGTCGCGGAAGGGGAAGACGCCCGCCTCTATTTCTTCCCTTATCTCCGCCAAAGCCTGGACCAGCGCTTGGGCCTCCTCCTGGGATATGAGGCCTACATGGGCCAACATCCGGGCATGGGCCATCGAGCAGGCGATGTCGTACCGGTAGAGACGACGGTCGAGGGGATGGGAGAGGGAGTAGCGCAGGGCCATGGGGTCGAGCCCGGCGGCGGTGGGGCTTTGGGGCTGCGAAGGCTGCTGAGGCATGCCGGCCAACATTATATCGCAGCTAGGGGATCACCGCCTTAGGGCGATGGCGTGGTAGCGGGTGTGGACGTGGGCCCCGCTGTGGGGCTTGGGGACGGGGAGGGCGAGGGCACAGGCGTGTTCGGCGGGGTAGGCGTTGGCGAAGGGGTGGGGACAGGTGTGAGTATGGGCGTTGGCGTAGGCGTGGGGGTACGCGTCGGGGTAGGAGGGGAGGGAGTAGGCGAAGGGGGTGGTGGAGGGGGCGTCGGGGCAGGGGCCTGGGGTGGAGAGGCAAGGCCCAGAAGCTGGGCGAGAGTCACCAAGGTGTAGCCAGCATCTGCCAGGGCTGCGATGATATCGGGCGCCGCTGCGCACTCGCTGGAGGAGGCCGGGTGCAGCAGCACGATGGAGCCTGGCCGCACGTTGTGTAGTGTTAGGGCTACCACCTCCTCCTTGCTCTTGCCCCGCCATCCCTGGGCGTCCACGTCCCACATGACGATACGGTACCCGGCCGAGGCAGCGTCGGCGGCCACGAAGGCGTCGTACCTGCCATAGGGAGGGCGGAAGAAGGGCTTGGTCGAGAGGCCAGTGGCAGACCGCACCACGGCATCGGTCTGCTCCAGCTCCCAAAGCCTCTGTTCAGTGGGAATAAGGACAAAGTCCGGGTGCGAATAGGAGTGGTTCATGATGACGTGGCCCTCCCGGGCCATGCGCTGCAGAAGATGGGGATGGGCCTGGGCCCATCGCCCCACCACGGCAAAGCTGGCCTTGGCCCCACGCAGGGCAAGGGCATCGAGGATGGGGGCCACGCAGCCGCCCCCCTCCACGTCGAAGGTGAGGGCCACCATGGAGCCTTGCCCCGGCACCCTGACCACCGGTGGAGGTACCTGGTTCGGCGGGGGTGGGGCAGGCAAGGGGACGCTAGGCGTTAGGCTGGGCAGAGGGCTAGGAAGAAGGGCGAAGGCCGTGTCCAGAGGACCGGACAAGGCATCGGACGGCAACGTCGCGGGATGCTCTTCTGCTACCCGGGCGAAAATGGCTATCCCCAGGAGCCAGAAGGCCAAGGCCGCAGCCAGCTTTGCCCGCACCTCTAATTAAGAAACGTCTTTGGCCAGCAGCGGCAGCTCTAAGAGCTCGCTTATGGTGTCTATCACGTAGTCGGGGGAGACCTCAGCTGACTCATCGGGGTAGTCGGTGGTCTCCTCCACGGGCTCCCCCTTGGGTGGGCGCCGCCAGATGGCCGTCATACCCAAGGCCTTGGCCCCGGCCACGTCTGCCCTTAGGGAGTCGCCCACGAAGGCCACATCCTGGGGCTCAAGGCCCATCTCCTCCAGGGCTAGCTGGAAGATGCGGGGATGGGGCTTGAGGTAGCCCACTAAGCAGGAGACCACCACCGTCTCGAAGAAGGGGCGGATCCCCAGGTCGTCCAGCTCCTGCCAGAAGCGGGGCCCGGCCCAGCCCCGGTTGGTGACTGCCCCCATGCGATAGCCCCGCTCCTTGAGGGCCCTTAGGGTGGGGATGACATCGGGATAGAGCTGGCGGCCCAGGAACCTGCCCCCCAGGTTCCAAGCGTCCCATAAGGCCTCCGCTTGCTCCCTAGTGAGCTCAAGACCATGGGAGGCAGCCACCTGGCGGCATATCTCCGGATAGTCAGGGCTCCGCAGGTCCCCTTGAAAGGCCTCTTCGGTGGCTGCCTCTATGGCCATGCGGATGTCGCGGGCCAGGAACCAGCGCCGGCCCTCCATCTTGTAGCCCCAGCGGCGCACCAGACGGGAGACGCGGTCGATAGTCTCAGCGCGGATCACCGGCGGCGGGGGCATATTAGGGAAGTGCCAGAGGGTGTCTCCTAGGTCGAACAGAATGGCTATGGGCATGGCTATTCCTCCCAACCCTGGGCTTGCGACTGAACGCGCGCCGGAAGGCCCCAGATGTGTATGAACCCTGGCGAGGCCCGGTGGTCGAAGCGGTCGCCGGCCTCATAGGTGGCCAGGGAAAAGTCGTATAGGCTGTGGGGGGAGCGTCGTCCCACGGCCACCGCCTGCCCCCGGAAGAGCTTCATGCGCACCGTCCCTGAGACATAACGCTGCGTAGAGCGGACATAAGCGTCCAGGTCCTGGCGATGGCGGGTGAACCAAAGCCCGTAGTAGACCAGCTCAGCGTACTCCTGGGCCACCTGGGCTTTGAACCGCCTCTGCTGACGGGAGAGGGTGAGCTGCTCCAGAGCCTCATGGGCGGTGAGGAGGATAACGGCTGCTGGTGCCTCGTATACCTCACGGGTCTTAATGCCCACTAGCCGGTCCTCCACCATGTCGATGCGCCCCACCCCATGTTCTCCTCCTAACCGGTTGAGACGCTGCACCAGCTCCGTGGGGCTCAGCTCGTGGCCATCCAGGGCCACTGGCACCCCCTCGTGGAAGGTCACCTCCACATAGGTGGGGCGGTCGGGCCACCGCTCAGGGGAGAGGGTCCACTGGAAGGCGTCCTCCGGCGGCTCCTGCCATGGGTCCTCCAGGGGTCCACACTCGATGGAACGACCCCACAGATTGGCATCCACCGAATATGGGCTCTTGCCCGCTAGGGGGATGGGGAGGCCCCGCTCCTGGGCGTACCGCACCTCCTCCTCCCGGTCCATGTCCCACTCCCGCACTGGAGCCACGATGCGAAGATCAGGGGCCAGGGCTTGCACAGAGACATCGAAACGCACCTGGTCGTTTCCCTTGCCAGTGCAGCCATGGGCCACGGCTGTGGCTCCTTCTTGTCTTGCCGTCTCTACCAGGAGCCTAGCGATGAGGGGGCGGGAGAGGGCGGTGGCCAGGGGATAATGGCCTTGATAGACGGCCCCAGCCATAAGGGCCCGGAAGGCGTAGTCCCTGAGGAAGGAGTCACGAGCGTCGCGCCAGATGAACTTGACGGCGCCGGCGGCCAGGGCCCGTGCCTGTATCTCCTCGCGGTCTCGGTCTAGGCCCACGTCCACCGTAAGGGCTATCACCTCATACCCTCTCTCGGTGAGCCAACGGGTGGCCACGGTGGTGTCCAGGCCCCCCGAGTAGGCCAGCACCAGCCTCTCTGCCATCCCTCATCCCTCCTCTAGGCGGGATATGCACCGCTCGAGCACCTCCACCCCCTGAGCCAGCTGATGGTGGGAGATGACTAATGGGGGTGCGATACGCACCACATGGGGGCGCACGGCATTCAACAGCACCCCCTCGCGGAGGGCCGCCAGGACCAGTTCCTGGGCCACGTCTTGGGAGAGCTCCACGGCCCAAAGCAGGCCTTTGCCCCGCACCTCTCGCACCAACGGATGGCGCTGGGCCAGCTCCGTCAGCAGGCCTCGCAGGAACTCCCCCTTTTGGGCCACTTGGGAGGGGATGTCCTCCTCCAACATGGTGCGGAGGACGGCTAAGGCAGCGCGGCAGGCCAGGGGGTTGCCGCCGAAGGTGGAGCCATGGTCGCCGGGACCCAGGACGGCGCACTCCTCGCGGGCCATGAAGGCGCCGATGGGGAACCCACCGCCCAGGCCCTTGGCTACGGCCATCACATCTGGCGGGGCGTTATAGAGCTGATGAGCAAAGAGGGCACCGCAACGCCCCATGCCCGTCTGCACCTCGTCCAGCATGAAAAGTATGCCTGCCTCCTGGCACCAAGCCCGCACCGCCGGCAGATAATCGTCCGGGGGGACGATGACTCCGTTCTCTCCCTGTATCGGCTCTAGCAGGACAGCGGCGGTGCGGCGCCCCGTGGCCCGCTTGATGGCCTCCACGTCGCCAAAGGGCACCCTCACGAACCCCTCAGGCAGGGGAGCGAAGGGGTCGGCATAGGGGCCACCGCCGGCAGCCAGGGTGGCCAGGGTACGGCCGTGGAAGGCCCCTTGGGCAACTATGATCTCGTAAGCCCCGTCCCTTCGCTCTTTGCCCCACTTGCGGGCCAGCTTGATGCATCCCTCCACAGCCTCCGCCCCCGAATTGCAGAAGAAGATGCGGCTCAGGCCAGTGGCCTGGCATAGGAGCTGGGCCACCTCCACCTGGGGAACGGTGTAGAAGAGGTTGGAGACGTGCATGAGGGTCTGGCACTGCTCCTTTATGGCCTCTACCAACGCTGGATGGCCGTGTCCCAGGCTAACGCAAGCTATGCCTGCCACTAGGTCCAGGTAGGAACGCCCCTCCACATCGTATACGTAACAGCCCTCGCCTCGCACCAAGACTACGGGGAGGCGCTTGGCCACCGGGAAGAAGTAGCGCCTCTCCTGCTCCAAGATGTAGCTCATGGCTATGCTCTGGGAGGCACCACCAGCACGGGGAGGTGGGTTTCCCGAACCACGGCTTCAGTGACACCCCCTACCACCTTGAGAAGGCCGCGGCGGCTACGGCTGGCCATAACGACCATGCTGGGCCCGTTGCGCTCGGCCCAGGAGACGATGGCCTGCACCACCGGCCCACTTATCACGTCCCAGTCGGCCTGCAGCCCTTGGTCCAGCAGGCGATGGCCCACGCCCGCCAGGTAGCTGCTAGCCAGGACATCCAGGCGTCGGTGATAGGCAGCAGTAGGGTCCCAGAGGACCACAGCGCTAGTGCCTATGGGCACCTCTAGCCCCATGGGCAGCACCTGCACAAGAGAGATGGGGATGGAAAGGCGCCGCGCCAGCTCCTCGGCATAGGGAAGGGCCACTTCGGCCCCTTCCGAGCCGTCCAGGGGTACCACGATGCGGCTGACCCGCTGAGGGGCCGTCCAGAAGCCCCGCTGACGTCGCGGCTTCACCATGAGCATGGGGATAGAGGAGCTCTGCAGGACGCGGCTGGCCACGCTGCCGATAACCGTGCCAGGTAATATGCCCCGGCCCCGCGTGGACATGGCTATGAGGCTGTATCCCCCCTCTTGGGCTAGCTGGACGATGACCTCAGCGGGATGGCCGTGGGCCACCCTCACCTGGGTGGTGACCCCGGCATCCCTCAGGGGATGGGCCAGCTCCTCCAAATACTCGGTAACGACGGGCACCGCCTGCTCCCGCTGGGCTTGCACGCCCTTGGCCACCTCTTCATCGGTCGCCTCCACTGGCGACTCCAAGATATGGAGGAGGGTGACTTGCATGCCCAGCTTGGCCGCCAGGGGCGTGAGGGTTTTGAGGATGGCCTCTGAGCGAGGAGAGCCGTCTAGGGGTACTAAGGCGCTCTCAAACATCGTCTACCTCCAGGCCTGGGATCGTCATAAGTTTAGCCTATGCGTGTCCCTATTGTCTTCCCCTGTAAGCACTGGAGGATCGTCCCCTCCCGTCTTCCGTCGGCGATGATGGCGCAGGCGCCGGCCGCCGCCGCCTGCAGGGCGGCCTCCACCTTGGGAACCATGCCCCCGGAGACCTGGCCGGAGGCGATGAGGGCGCGGGCCCGGCGGGGCGTGAGGTGAGGCAGCGTCTTCCCCCCAGCCATGACGCCGGGAACGTCAGTGAGGAGGAGCAAGGGAGCGGCGAGGGAGGCGGCCACCGCCCCCGCCGCCAAGTCAGCGTTGACGTTGAGGATGCGGCCAGTGGGGCCTTCATCGCCCCACTCGAGGGCCAATGGCGCCACCACAGGCATGAACCCCTCTTTCAGGAGGAGACGGATGAGATGAGTGTTGACCCAGGTCACCTCCCCCACCAGGCCCAGCTGGGGACGGACGATGCGGGCCCCCAATAGAGGGCCATCGGCCCCCGAAAGCCCCAGGGCGGGCACGTCCCGCCCTTGTAAGGAGGCCACTAATGTCTTGTTCACCAGCCCGGACAGGACAGCTGCCACCACCTCCAGGGCCTGGGGGTCGGTGACCCGCTGCCCTTCGTGGAAGAGGACAGGGCAGCCCAAGCGGTCTAGCCAGGAGGAGATGATGGCTCCACCCCCGTGGATGACCACCGGGCGTCTGCCTTGTCGCCAAAGGGTGGCCAGGTCGTCCAGGGAGGTGTCATGCTCCCCCAGGGTGGAGCCCCCCAGCTTGATGACCACTGTCTCCACGGCTCTCACCTCATGTGGTGTATAGGCTGTTGAGGCGGACGTAATCCTCCGTCAGGTCGGAGCCCCAGGCCACGGCCCTCGCCTCACCCAGGCCCAGGTGGGCCCGCCACTTTACTTGCGATGCCGAGAGGAGGGCGCGGGCGCGCGCGTCGTCAAAGGGCTGGGGCCGCCCGCGGCAAAAGACGCAGATATCCTCGCCCTGGGGGTCTACCAGCCATAGGGTGAGGGAGTCCAGGTCTAGCTGGCAGCCGGAGTTGCCCAGGGCGGCCACCACCCGTCCCCAGTTGGGATCGCCACCCTTCACGGCTGTCTTGACCCCGAGGGAGCGCACCACCTCGCGGGCGGCGCGGCGGGCGTCTTGAGGGGAGGCAGCGCCCTCCACCTCCATCTCGATGACCTTGCTGGCTCCCTCGGCATCCATCACCATGGCGCGGGCCATGTCCTGGCATAGGAGGCAGAGGGCGCTGCGGAAGGCAGGGCCCAAAGGATGGTCATCGTCCATGGCTTTCCCCTCGCCGTTGGCCAGGGCCACCACCATGTCATTGGTGCTGGTATCGGAGTCCACATCGATCATGTTGAATGAGACGTCCACGGCCTCCCGAAGGGCGTGCTGAAGGAAGGGCTGAGCCACAGGGGCATCGGTGGTGATGAAGCAGAGCATGGTGGCCAGGTTGGGGTGGATCATGCCCGCCCCCTTGGCCACCGCCCCCAGGCGGTAAGGGCCCACCCGGTAGGCCCCATACTTGGGGCGGGTGTCAGTGGTCATGATGGCCAGGGCGAAGTCCCTTCCCCCGTGGCGGGTGAGGGGTAGGGTGGCGATGGCGGCCGCGATCTTATCCATAGGTAGGAAGGTGCCGATGACGCCTGTGGAAGCCACCACCACGTCTTGGGGGCGCAGGTTGAGACGCTGGGCGGCCAGGCGGGCCATCTGGCGGGCGTCCTCCAGGCCTTGGGCCCCGGTGGCGGCGTTGGCGCATCCGGAGTTGGCCACCACCGCCTGCGCCCGCCCATCGGCCAGGTGCTCCATAGTCACCAGGAGGGGGGCGGCCTTGACACGGTTGGAGGTGTAGACGGCAGCAGCCACGCAAGGCCTCTCGGAAAAGAGGAGGCCAAGGTCAGGCTTGGTCGGGTTGTAGCGAATTCCGGCGTGAATCCCTCCCGCCAGAAACCCTTGGGGAGTGGTGACGCTTCCTTCTTCTGTGATCTTGACGATCTCGCTCATGGTCGCCTCCTCATGGGAAGAGGGCCAGGGCCTCTAGCCCCATGGTCTCGGGCAGCCCTAGCATCAGGTTCATGTTCTGGATGGCCTGGCCCGCCGCTCCCTTGACCAGGTTGTCTATGGCGCTAACCACCACCAGGCGCTCCCCCTCGGCATCTATAGTGGGGTATATCAGGCACAGGTTGGAGCCCAGGGTATGCTTGGTAGCTGGTGGCTCGCTGCTAATTTGGACGAATGGCTCGCCCTCGTAGAAGCTCTGATAGAGGTCGCGGAGCGCCCTGCGCCCCGCCTCCCCGGGAGGGAGGGCGCCTGGGCGCAGGGGGGCATAACAGGTGGTGAGGATGCCCCTGGTCATGGGCACCAGATGGGGGACGAAGGTAAGGCGAGGGCGCATTCCATCGGTGGTCAAAGATGCTAGCTCCTGGGCCATCTCCGGCAGGTGGCGGTGGCCCCCAAGGCCGTAGGCGCTGACGCTTTCGTTGACCTCTGAGAAATGGTAGCGCAGATCCACTGTGCGTCCAGCGCCCGAGACGCCCGATTTGGCGTCCACCACCAGGTCTGGCTCCACGATACCCTCCCGCAGGGCGGGGGCCAAAGCCAGGATGGCCCCCGTGGGATAGCAGCCGGGGTTGGCTACCAGTCGGGCACCCCGCAGGCGGTCCCTATTGAGCTCGGTGAGGCCATATGCCGCCAGGGGCAAGAAGGCCGGCGCTGGGTGCTCTATCCCATACCAACGGGTGTACTCTTGGGGATCGCGCAGGCGGAAGTCGGCCGAGAGGTCGATGACTCGCACCCCAGATTCAAGATAAGGGAGGAGGGCCTGGGCGCTGGCCCCATGGGGGAGGGCTGAGAAGAGGATGTCCACCCTCTCTTCCACCCGCTCAGCCACGGTAAGGCTCAGGTGCGACAGGTGGGGGAAGAGTTGGCTAAGGGCCTTGCCGGCGCCGGAGCGGCCGGTGGCGGCCACCACCTGCACCTGGGGGTGGAGGGCCAGGATGCGGGCCAGCTCGGCCCCGGCGTACCCTGTCACGTTGAGGATGGCGGCTCTAAACATGTTCACACCTCCGCTGCCCACAAAGTTCAGGGCCCCACCACCTATTGGCGGTGGGGCCCCTAGCCAAACCTATGCCAAGGAGCGACTATGGCCCCCCGCCAGCCCGGCCTCGGGCCCATCGTCGTGGCCGGCGGAAGGCCTCGCCTTTCATGACATTTCTTACCATAGGGCCTCTCTTGTGCACTGTCAACCTGTTGGCGGTGGCTCCAGGGGGGGAGGCCTCTCCCCCCGGGCATACCGCTCCAGCCATTCCCTCATGGCCGGGTCACGAAGGGACTCGCGGTGGAGATAGGCCTCCAGCTGCAGCCCCTGCTCCAGGGGGAGGGAGAAGCCCCATAGGGCAGCCAGCCGGTCCAGGCGCATGGACGTCTGGGGGTACTCGGCCATGCGCTGGGCCACCTCTAGGGCGCGGGAGAGGGCCTGGCCTGCAGGCACCAGCTCCTGTACCAGCCCCATCTGGTAGGCGCGTTGGGCGTCGATGAGGACGCCCGACAGGATGAGGTAGAGGGCGTTGCCCAGGCCCACTACCCGGGGCAGACGCTGCGTTCCCCCATCCACCAGGGGGACGCCCCAGCGGCGGTTGGTGACGCCGAAGCGCGCGGTGGTGTCGGCGATGCGGAAGTCACACCAAAGGGCCAGCTCCAGGCCCCCTGCCAGGCAGTAGCCGCTGATGGCGGCGATGGTGGGCTTCCCTACGTCGGTGATGCGGGTGAGCCCCATGGGCCCGCTACGGTCGGCCCCTGGGCGGGATGCCAAGGTATCGATGGCCTTGAGGTCGGCACCGGAGCAGAAGTGACCGCCGGCGCCTGTGAGGACCATGGACCGCAGCTGGGGATCGCGGCGGAACGCCTCGGCCGCCTCCTCCAGGAGGGCAGCCGCCTCCCCGTCTACACAGTTGCGCACCTCAGGGCGGTTGATGGTAACCACCAGGACGGGGCCCTGGCGCTCCACTAGGACCTTGGGTGCTTGCACGACGCAGCCGAGCCTACCAACTGAAGGGCCTGGCGTCAAGGGGATGAAAAAAGGGATGGGGCCTGCGACCGGAGGGCGGGCCATTCTCTCGGGGCGGCCGCAAGCCCCATTCCCTTGTCGCTTTCAGCATAACGTCGCTATAGCGCCGCGTCTGTCGGGCGAAACCTGATTCTGCGTCCAGCTTTCCCCTAATTCTCTTTCAGGAGGCCGCGGCGGAGGGCGAACTGGACCAACTCTGCCCGGCGGCGAAGGCCCAGCTTCTCCATAAGCCTTTGCCGATATGTGTCCACTGTCTTGGAGCTGATGCCCAATTGCTGAGCTATCTCCTGATTGGTGTATCCTGCCGCCGTCAGCCGTAAGACTTGCACCTCACGGGAGGTGAGGGCGTCCAGGGGGTCGCGGTGGGGCTTGCCTCCCGCCAGGTACTCCCCCAGGAGGCGGCGCACGGCGGAAGGATAGAGGAAGACCTCACCCCGTGCAGCTAGCCGCACGGCCTCCACCAGGTCGGTATCGGTGGCGCTCTTGACCACGTAGCCACACGCGCCCACCTGTAGGGCCCTCAGGAGGTACTCATCTTGGGCATGGACCGTAAGGATCACCACCTGAGTGGGGACGCCCAGGCTGCGGATGGCTTTGGTGGCCTCCAGGCCGTCCATCTCTGGCATGGAGATGTCCAGCACTGCCACTTGTGGTCGCAGCTGGCGGACCATCTCCACAGCTTCCCGGCCAGTGGAGGCCTCCCCCACCACCTCCATATCAGGCTCCCGGGAGAGGAGGGCCTTGATGCCTGCCCGCACCACGGTATGGTCGTCGGCCAGCAGTATGGTTATCTTCGCCATGTCCGTTTACCCTCTGGTATTAATTGGCACCTCAGCGCGCACGATGGTGCCTCGCCCGGGGCGCGAACGGACGCGGAGGCGGCCCCCCACCAAAGCTAGACGCTCCTCCATGCCCATGATGCCCAAACCCCTTTGACCATCGCCCAGTACTTCGGGCAGGGAGAAGCCGCGCCCATTGTCCTTCACCTCTAGGATCACGCGCGCACCGCGATATCGCAGGACGAGCCATGCCTCGCTGGCATTAGCGTGCTTGGCCACGTTGGAGAGGGCCTCTTGGGCCACGCGGTATAGGGCCAGCTCCACCTCCGGCGGCAGGCTGGGCAACTCCCCAAGGTGAAGATGGACGGGCAGCCCCCAACGCTGCGAGAACTCCGCTACGTGGGCACCGAGGGCGGATGTCAGGCCCAGGTGGTCGAGGGCGCTGGGGCGCAGGGCCTGGGCAATGCGGCGCACTCCCTCCAGGGCGGCGGAGACCAGTTCCCGCAGCTCGGCCAAATGGGAGGCAAGGGAGGGATCCACCTCATCCTTTAGCAGATTCAGGCGCACCAGCAGGGCAGTGAGGATCTGGGCCGTATCATCGTGGAGCTCGCGAGCTACCCTCTTGCGTTCCTCCTCCTGGGCCTGAAGGATAAGGGCCGATAGGTGGCGCAATCGCTCCTGTTGCTTCCGTGCCTCCCAGAGGAGTCGGCCCATCTCCTCCAGAAGCCCTAGCACATAGCTGGAGTTGCCACACCTGAGGCACTCCGCCGGCGGCGCCGGGAGATGGGGAGCGCCATGCACCAAATTATAAATGCCATCCCCTCCTTGGGCCACCAGCCCCAGCTCCTCCAGCGCCCTTAGGTGGCGCTGCATGGCTCTGGGAGAGCTTCCCAGCCGCGCCGCTAGCTCCTCCGCCGTGGCCGGGCCCTCTGCCAAAGCGGCTAGGACGCCTATCCGCGGGGGCGGCGACTTACGGATGCCTACCTCCCTTTGTCGGGTACCATCGTCCATTCCTTTGCCATTTTACCATCCCTTAACCACCCCTTTTGTCGGCCAAAACCTTACGGCACTTGGGGGCTTTGCCTGACTGACCAGGAGCCGGCTGACGATTATTGTGATGTCGAAAGCCTTGTGATTAAGGGCACATTCTCTGCTGCAAGGAGGGCTTAGGTTGCGCCGAGATGTGGTGGTAGTGGCAGCGCTGTGGCTAGTGTTGACGGTGTTAGGGGAGGTGCTAGCCTTCGCCTTCGATTTCCAGCCAGTTCCCGTGTCCGACAAGGGGGAACACATCAAGGATGCCGTACGCATCCTCACCTATTTTGCCATCCCTGTCCTGACCTTTGTGATAGTAGCACTTATTTATAGCATCCTCCGCTTTCGTGCGCCCGGACCAGAGGCCGACGGGATGCCTGTGCGCTCGCACATAGTGCCTTGGGTCTGGTTGGCGGTCACATCTGGTCTGGCGTTTACCATCATGGTCTTCCCTGGACTTTTGGGCACCATTGAGGTGACGTCATCGGCGCATCAACACGGATCTGGCGGGCAAGCGAGCGCCAGGGCTGGCGGCGCCTTGCTGGTGCAGGTGGAGGGGCTGCAGTGGACGTGGCTCGTCCACTACCCCGACCAAGGGGTGAAGAATGCCCGCGAGCTAGTCCTACCGGTGGGGCAGCAGGTGATGCTAGAGGTGACCTCCCGCGATGTGCTGCACTCCTTCTGGGTCCCCGCCTTCATGCTGAAGATAGACGCCATACCTGGCGTGGTCAACCACGTTACCTTCACCCCCACGGAGGTGAGCTCATACGAGGAGAACAGCCTGTTGCGGCTGCAATGCGCAGAGCTCTGCGGCCAGGCCCACGCCTGGATGGTCATCCCTGTGCGAGTGGTGGAGCCAAAGGAGTTCGAACGCTGGGTGGCGGGACAGCGCAAGTAGGAGGAGGGCTATGACGACGGCTGAGCATGCCGAGCGCATAGGGCTGTGGCAAGGCTTCTACTATGTGCGCCGTGGCGTCCTTTGGGGGCTCATCGGGTTCGGCCTAGGGGTGGGGCTGGCTGCCCTCTTCCGCACGGCTGCCGGCTCCTCCCCTTGGTGGCTGGAGCATAACTTCGCTGTGGGCTACGTGTTGGGGCTATTGGGCTGGCTGCTGGGGGTGGGCATGTGGGAGCGGTGGGTCAAGGAGTGGCTGGGCCTCCCCACCCAGCCCAATCCCCACGGCTGGATGCGCTACTTCGCCTTCACCACCGACCATAAGGTCATTGGCGTCCAGTACCTGGTGACCTTTGTGGCGGTGTTCCTCATCGCTGGCCTTTTGGCCATGCTTATGCGCTATCACCTCATGGACTCCCAGGGGGCGTTGTTCAACGGTGGCGTCTACAACCAGGTGATGAGCCTGCACGGCATCTTGATGATCGCCGTGGCGGTGGCAGTCATCATCGGTGGGTTCGGCAACTTCCTGGTGCCCCTCATGATCGGGGCGCGGGACATGGCCTTCCCCCGCCTCAATGCCCTCACTTATTGGCTTATCCCTCCTGTGGCTGTCCTTTTACTGACGGCCCAAGCCGTGGGGGGCTGGGACACGGGATGGACGGCCTACCCACCATTAGCGGTGCGCAACGCTGCTGGCCAGCTCTTCTTCAACCTAGCCATCATTACCTTCGGCCTCTCCTCCATCTTGGGCGGTCTTAACTTCCTGGTGACCATAAGCTTTTTGCGGGCGCCAGGGATGACGTGGGGAAGGCTGCCGATATTCGTCTGGTCCATATTCTCTGCTTCCATTATTGCCCTTATCTTCACCCAGGCCTTCGCCGCCGCCATGCTCATGGAGGCGGTGGACCGTCTGGCGGGGACCAATTTCTTCAACCCCGGTGACCCCTTGCTGTATCAGCATGTGTTCTGGTTCTACTCGCATCCCGCGGTATACATCTTCATCCTGCCGGGGTTTGGGATACTGCTAGAGGTGCTGACCCACTTCTCCCGCAAGCCCCTCTTCGCCTATCGGTGGGCGGTGGCGGGGTTTTTGACCATCGTGGCCATAAGCGGCATCGTGTGGGCCCACCATATGTTCGTCACCACCAGCGAAGTGGCCTTCCTAGGGGCCTTTTTGGTGACGACAGAGGCCATCTCCATTCCCACGGGGCTGGTGTTCCTGTCGGCCCTGGGGACCATATGGATGGGGAGGCTGTGGCTGACGCCCCCCATGCTGTTCGCCTTAGGGGCGCTGTTCAACTTCCTCATCGGGGGCATCACGGGCATATATCTGGCCGATGTGCCCAGCGACATCCAACTATCGGACACCTACTTCGTAGTGGCCCACTTTCATTACACCATCATCGGTGGCGAGATATTCGCCCTCCTGGCTGCCATCTACTACTGGTTCCCCAAGATCACAGGGCGCATGTACCACCAGGGGCTGGGCAAGCTCCACTTCTGGCTCACCTTTTTGGGCTTCAACCTCACCTTTCTGCCCATGTTCTGGGCGGGCCTTCACGGCATGAACCGGCGCATCGCCATTTACGACCCAGCCCTGGAAGGGGTGAACGTGTTTGCAAGCGTCGCTGCCTTCGTCATGGGGGCGGGCTTCCTGGTCTTCGTGGGAAACATGGTGTGGTCATGGGTGCGGGGCAAGGTGGCGGAGGCCAACCCCTGGCGAGCGCGCACCCTGGAGTGGCAGGTGCCCTCACCACCGCCAGAGGAGAACTTCCCTGCCCCGCCGGTGGTGGTGGGGGAGCCCTATGAGTATGGCGTGCCGGGGGCTGGGCCCCACGTCGTCCTGGCCCCTGCCGGCGGCGACTGTGGGAAGGAGGTGTGAGCTATGCAGGAGGAGCGCCCAAGACGCCTCTTGCTAGGCCTTGCCACCCCTGAGCAGGTGACTTGGTTTATGGTGGCGTGGTTAGGCGTTCAGACGGCGGTGGAGTACGTCCTGGCCCAGGTCCTGGAGGCCAACCTGCCCATCATGCTAGTCATAAACATCCTGGAGGCAGCGAGCATCATCTACTTCTTCCAGCACGTCTATAGGCTGTGGCGGGAGGACGAGTGATGGCCGAGGCGGCTGTTCCCTATGCCATACCTGTGGCCACTAAGCGCCGCATATACCAATGGGGCCTGTGGCTGTTCTTCCTCTCAGAGGCCTTTCTGTTTGGGTCGGTGGCGTCCAGCCGCTTCTTCTTGGCGGGGCTGGAGCGCTCCCACCTCAACCAGGCGCTGGGGCTGGCCATAACTTCGGTCCTCCTCACCAGCTCCGTCTTCGCCTACCGGGCGGAGGTGGCCTGTGCCCGGGGCGATGGCCCGGCCTTCCTGCGCAACCTGGCCATGACTATGGTCTTGGGCCTCGCCTTCCTGGGCGGTGTAGGTGTGGAGTGGTCCACCGCCGAGTTCACGCCCTCGGAGCCCTTCGGGACGGCCTTCTTCGCCATGACAGGCATTCACTCTTCCCATGTGGCTTCGGGCATCTTCATCTTCCTCATCATCATGTATCACGCCCTGAGGGGGCGGTTCATACCCGAGGGGTGCACATGCCGCCGCATCTGGCCTTGGCGCTCATGCGAACACCCTAAGACGCGGCCCACCTGGGAGCAGATGTGGCCAGTGGAGGCGAGCATCAAGTACTGGCACTTTGTGGACGTGGTATGGGTGTTCTTCTACCCCATCCTCTACCTGATAAGCTGGCCCACTTAAGGGAGTTATAATAGCTAGCGCCAGGGGGAAGGGGAGGGGGGTGTGCTCTCGGTTACCAGGCTTCTGGGCGGTGAGGTGAGGCCGGGTGACGTGCTGCGCTATGGGGAGGCCCGGCCTCCGCACCTGTTGCACTTCGCCCCCGAGAAGCGCCCTGTAGTGGTATGGAACCTTACCGCCCAGTGTAACCTCCATTGCATGCACTGCTATGCCAATGCCCACAGGCGCCCCCTGCCGGGGGAGTTGACCACTGTAGAGGGAGAGAGGCTCCTTGATGACCTGGCGGACATGGGGGTGCCGGTGGTCCTCTTCTCTGGCGGCGAGCCCCTTATGCGACCTGACATCTTCCATCTGGCGGCATATGCGCGACGGCGAGGCCTGCGTACCGTACTGTCCACCAACGGGACCCTCGTCGACGCTGCGATGGCTCGCCGCATCGCCGACGCCGGATTCAGCTACGTGGGGGTTAGCTTGGACGGCCTGGAGCCGGTGCACGACCGCGTGCGCGGGCAGCGGGGGGCCTTTCGTCAGGCCCTGCAGGGGCTCTCCCTCTGCCGCCGCCTGGGCCTGCGGGTGGGTATCCGCTTCACCGTCCACCGCAAGAACGTGGACCAGCTGCCCCACATCTTCGACCTGGCCGAGGCGGAGGGGATAGACCGCCTGTGCGTCTACCACCTGGCCTACGCCGGCCGGGGGGAGAAGATTCGACACTTAGACCTCTCGCCTTGGGAGACTCGGCAGGTGATAGATTACATCTTCCGAAGGGCGGAAGCGTGGGCCGCCCGCTCCTCCCCAGTGGAGGTGTTGACGGTAGACAACCACGCCGATAACGCCTACCTGCTCATGTGGGTGCAGGCCCGGCACCCGGAGCGGGCAGAAGAGGTCCATCGCCTCCTGCTGTGGAACGGGGGCAACCAATCGGGGGTAGCTGTGGCCTCCATCGACCCCCTGGGCCACGTGTGTGTCGACCAGTTCTCCTGGCACCGGCCCCTAGGCAATGTGCGGGAGCGGCCCTTCAGCAGCATCTGGAACGACGATAGGCATCCCCTGCTGAAGGTGTTGAGGCAGCGCCCGCGGCCCATCGAGGGCAGGTGCCGTCATTGCCGGTTCTTGCCCATCTGCAACGGCAACCTGCGCGCTCGCGCCGAGAGCTATTTTGGCCACTTCCTGGCCCCCGACCCAGCCTGCTATCTCACGGACTGGGAGATCGGGCTTTCGGGGCAGGAGGCTTGGGAAGAGGCGCGGCGCTGGCCCGTGCCTGTGCAGGAGGTGGCATGATGGCCCTCTCACCTCAGGCCCGCCAGGAGAGGGACGCCCATGATGCCATGTTGGCCCAGGCAGACCTTCACCAAAGCCCCTTTACCATCGCCTGGGAGGTGACGCGGGCCTGCCCCTATAGATGCCGTCACTGTCGGGCCGAGGCCCAACCTCGGCGGCACCCATTGGAGCTGACCACTCAGGAGGCCTTCCACTTGGTGGACCAAATAAAGGGGTTTGGCGACCCCATACTGGTGGTCACCGGTGGCGACCCCATGATGCGCCCAGACCTGTTCGATATCTTGGCCTATGCCTCCTGTCGTGGGCTGCGGGTAGCCCTTACCCCCACCACCGGCAGGGTAACGGCCCGGGCACTGGCCCGCGCTCGTCAAGCGGGGGTGCGCCGCATCGCCATCAGCATCGATGGCCCAACGCCAGAGGTGCACGATGCCTTCCGGGGGATGCGCGGCTCATTTCGTACCGCCATGCACATCGCTTTGGAGGCCCGCCAGCAGGGCCTACCCCTGCAGGTGAACACCACCCTCACCCGCCTCAACTTCCACCTATTGGAGGCTATGGGCGAGATGGTGGCAAAGTTGGAGGCTGTGCAGTGGAGCATCTTCTTCCTGGTGCCCACGGGGCGTGCCCTGCTGGAGGACATGCTCTCGCCCTACCAACATGAGGAAGCCTTCCATCGCATCTACGAGCTGGCGCAGGCCGCCCCCTATGACGTGAAGGTGACCGCTGCCCCCGCCTATCGCCGGGTGGTGATCCAGCGCGGAGGGGGGAAGGGGCTAGCCACGGTGGCTGGAGCAGGGTACCGCTTTCAGGACGGCCTCCACCGCCCCAGCGTAGGGGTCAACGATGGTAAGGGGTTCCTTTTCATCTCCCACGTGGGAGAGGTGTATCCCTCTGGGTTCTTGCCCCTGGCGGTGGGCAACGTGCGGCGGGAATCGATCGTGGAGCTGTACCGTAACGCCCCTCTCATGCGCCATCTCCGCGACCCCACTATGCTCAAGGGGCGGTGTGGGCGGTGCCCTTATCGAGAAGTATGCGGGGGCTCCCGCGCCCGCGCCTACGCCCTCACTGGCGACCCCTTTGCTGAGGACCCCACTTGCATCTACGATCCCCCCTCGTGATCGCGCTGCAACATGGCCTGGGCCAGGGCGATGGCGAAGGTGGCCACCGCCGTCCAGGCCAGGGCCCCTCCCCAGCCAGCGAGGTGATCGGCCACACCCCACTCCCCCCTCATCCAGGACCCCAAGGCTCTCAGCGTGGTGGCCGAGGGCAAGGCTACCAAGGCGACCCTTACTGCCCAACGGTAGCCAAGGCCTCTCTGACGCGCCAGGGCGAAGGGGGGCAGCACCAGGTAGGCCATCCCTAGGATCATGGTGGTGATGGTGCCCGTCCCTAGCACGTGGCGGATGGCGTCCAGCCGTGGCAGCTCTAAGGGAGCGATGTGGGCCAGGGAAAGGGCTCCCATGGTCGTCAGCATCACTCCCCCCAGGGCGAGCCAGCCCATAGCCATCTGCACCAGCCTGCCTGGCTCACGCGATAGGGCCCGCAGGCGCAGAGGCGGGCGCCAGAAGGCGCTCAAGAGCGCGGGGGAGGCGAGGCCCAGGCCCATGAGCATGTGTGCTGTCGCTTCCAGCTCCAAAGTAGTGGCGTCGGGGTGGGCGTCCCTCCAGAGGGCGACAGTCAGGTAGAGGAAAAGGCCGGCCTGAAGGGGAGCCCATATCGCCCACAACGTGGGGCCTTGCAAGAGTTGCCTCCCGAAGAAGATGAACACAGTGCGCAACGAGACTCCTATCACGGCGCATAGGACGAAGCCCACCATCTCCATGGTGACTAGGGCCTGGTTCCGGCCGAAGGGGTACATGGCGGGCCCCATCCCTGGCACGGCGAAGGCCCAGGCCAGGGCCAAGGCCTTGGCCATCAGCAGCCACCAGGCCATAGATGCCAGGTGGGGGGTGAAGGGGGCTCCAGGGCGGTGCCAGAGGCGTCGCCCCACCTGATAGGCGAATATGGCTGCCCCCGTGGCCTCTAGCCCTCCCGACGCCAGTAGCAGGCCCTTCCCCACCTCCCCTGTGGCTAGGGGTTGGCCCATCACCCGCACCATCACTCCGGTGCCCAGGGCCAAAAAGGAGGCGAAGAAAGGGAGAGGAGCAACAGGGGAGGACGCCGTGAACCTAGGCACCAGCCTATACGCCATGCCCATGATGAATAGACCTGCCCAGCCCATGAGCTGGGCGTGTCCATGGGCCTGGACGAGGGCCCCCAGCCTTCCCCCGGCTCCCCATCCCACTGCGCGAGCGAAGGCTACGGTTGTCCCAAGGGCGAAGCCTGCGGCCAAGGAGATGGCGATGGCCGTGCAGATGGGCAGCAGATAGCTTCCTACCGTCTCCTCCCGCGCACGCTGCAAATATGCCCTGGCCAAAAGCGCCTCCTTGCCGTCATTATGGCCTAGTGACCAGGGGGGACACCACCAGCGCGCAGGCGCTGTCCGTCCCACCAGTAGGGGATGCGCACCGGCGGGAGGGAGGGCGCATCGTCCCGGTCGCCGGGGGCGTAGTTGGCATAAGTGACGACGATCTGTCGCCTCTGGCGCTCGGCCTCCACGGCCACTATGGCGCGGGAGGGGCGTAAGGTGTCGGTGCCCAGGTAGGAGTCGTTCAGGAAGAAGTGGACCTTCTGGCAGTAAAAGTGGGATGGACAATAGGAGTGCACCGCCAGGAAAAGGCCCCCCTCGGTCTCCACGTGCGCTTCCAGGTTAGTGGGAATGAAGCCCTCCAGGCGGATGCGGGCGCGCGCCAGGGCCAATAGGGTTGCCACCGCTGCCCGCTGCGGTGGCTCGACGGGAGAGATGGCCGCCAGGGCTGGGCGTGCCGATGAGGCGGCCACAGCTAAGGCCAGGCCAGGCACGTCACGCACCCGGGCCACGGCGATGCCCACCAGACGACCACACAGGTCCACCACGGGGGCACCAGCAAACCCCGAGGCCAGCTCCTGGGCCAACTGGACATAACGCACGCCTCCCATCTCCAGGTATCGGAAGATGGAGGCGTCATGAGCAGTGAGGGTGTCTTGCGGGCCCCGCCCATATCCCAGAACTATCACCCCTTCCCCCTCCTGGGGGTCTGCTGGGGCCCATGTCAAGGAAGGAAAGGGGCCCACGGGTTCCACCATCAATAGGGCCAGCCCCACCTCGGTTGCCTGGCCAGCCACTCTGGCCGCTACCGTATCTCCCGAGGGTAGGACAAGGGCTACCACCTCGTCATCCCGCACCAGGTCGGCGGCCGTCACGGCCCTGCCACGAGGGTCGATGATGGCTGCAGTACCCGTGGCCGTGGACGTCACCACGGCGACAGTAGCTGGACGCGCATGGGCAAGGGCCTCCGGACGGTCCTGGCAGGCGTCCCTGACCAAGGGTGATGGGGACGGCATTATGGTGGGGGTCACTGGCTCTATTAGGATAGGGGCTTTCTGCTCGCAGGCTGCTAGCACCAGGGTGGCGGCCGCCATCATCTTCCAAAAGAAATGCGGGCCCAGGTGCGCCTGCCAAGAAGGGGGATGCCACGGCAACATGGATGGCATAAGGAATGCTAGCACTCCTTATAGGGGCGTGGGAAGCCCTAGGCCCCCATGGGCCTGTACGCTAAAACCCCATCCCGCTCCAGGGCCTCTAATTCCTCCTCCCCCAGCCCGAGGAGACGAGAGAGGACAAGCCGATTGTGCTGGCCCAACGTGGGCGCTGGGGTCTGGGGGGTGGGGGTCCCGTCCAACCGCCAAGGGGAGCCGGGATATAGGCGACGGCCCGCTTGAGGGTGGGGCACGGCCCGCCAAAAGCGGCGGGCCCGCAGGTGGGGGTCTGAGAAAAGGCCGGGGGCATCGTAGACGGGGGCAGCTGGCACCCCCACCCGGATGAGGTTCCCCCACACATCCTCCTGCTCCTGCTGCGAGGTCCACTGGGCTAGCACATGATCCAGCTCATCCTGGCGTGCCAGGCGTTCCTCCGTCGTCAGGGAGGCCATATGGAGCAGGGGTTCCCCTGCCAGCTTACAGAGGGCCTGCCACTCCTCGTCGGTGCGCACGGCGATGGCTACCCAGCGGTCCTCCCCTTGGCAGGGGTAGATGCCATGGGGGGCCCATATGGGGTGGCGGTTGCCCATGGGCCCCTGCACACGTCCATTCCACACGTAGTCCAAAATATAAGGGGCCATGAAATAGGTGGTGGACTCCCGCTGCGAGAGGTCGATATGGATGCCGCGGCCTGTGCGCCGACGATAATGGAGGGCAGCTAATACGGCAACAAACCCATGGAAGGCGGCCAGGGGGTCGGACACGTTGATGCCTGCGTTTTGCGGTGTGCCGTCCTCGTATCCGGTGAGGCTTATGAGCCCGCTAGTAAGGTCGTTGGTGGCGCCATAGCCCACGTAATGTCGCTCGGGGCCGGTGAGGCCTTGGGTGGGCATGGAGAGATAGATGATGTCGGTGCGCCTCCTCCTCACTGCTGAGTAGTCCAGGCCGAAGGGGGCCAGGGCCCCTGGCGACAAGTTCTCGATGATGATATCGCAGCGGGCGGCTAGTTCTTGGGCCAACTCGCGTCCCCGCGGGTGGTCCAGGTTCAGGCAGACCCCCCATTTACCCCGGTTGCGGTCGTTGAAATAGGCGTGCCGGTTCCAGGGCTCCTCCCCTGGCTGGCCGTTAGGGTACACCCCTTCGGCCGGGTGGGAGGGGCGGGCGGGGCCCCGCATGAGGTCTGGGCGACGGGCCGTCTCCAGCTTTATCACCTCTGCCCCCGCCTCCGAGAGAAGACGGCCGCACAGTGGCCCAGCCCACACCACTGCCATCTCTAGCACCCTTATCCCCTTCAGGGGCGGGGAAGGGTGTGGGGGAAGACCAAGGGGGAGGGGCAGTAGCGTGCGGGCCTGCTTACTGTGACGCCCAAGGGAGGGGGCTAAACAGGGACGCCACTCCACACCTTTGGCACGGAAGGGGGCGTAGGGGAGGGTGAGCTCCCCGGCCTGGGGATGACGCACCTTCCGGAAGAAGCGACGGGCCCGCAGCTGACGGGATTGCAGTAGGTCGTCCACCCGGTGCAGATAGCCAAAAGGCAGGCCGCGGCGCTGGGCCTCCTCCACCACCTCCTCTCGTCCCTTGTCGGCCAGCCAGCTCAGGATGGCGGCGTGCATCTCATCGGCGTAGCGAGTGCGGGCAGACATACTCTGGAATTTAGGGTCGTCCAGGGGTGGGCCTACCCATCTTAGGAACTCCTGGTAGGCCTGGGCCAGACCGGTGATAACTCCCACGTAGCCGTCGCGGCAGGGGTAGATGCCCCATCCGGCCACTCCCCCCAGATTGCCTCGCCGCTGCCAGACCACTCTACGGTAGGACCAGATCATGGGGGCGTGCTCCATGGTGGTAAGGGCCGCTTCCCATATGGAGAGGTCCACGAGGGCGCCACAACCCTCCTGGTAACGGCGCCAAAGGGCGGCCAAGGCAGCCCCCGCCGCCAGCTGTCCTGCTGCCAGCTCCGGGATGGGGAGACCCACCCGCAGAGGCGGGCGATAGGGCTCCCCTGAGATATACGAAAGCCCCATAAGGGCTTGGAGGGTCAGATCGGTGGCCGGCAGCTCCTTATATGGGCCTGTAACGCCAAAGGGGGTCACCACCACCACAACGTGGCCGCGGCGCGCCCAGCGACGGACCCCTAACCTACGTGCCCACTCCCTGTCCGCCAGGATGATATGACAAGCGGCGGCTAGGCGGCGGGCAACCCCTGGCCCCTCCATCACGCTTTTCTTGCCGCCGTTGTAGAAGAGGTGGTAGGCGCTCTTTTCCTTGTGGGGTACATCGCCGGGGAAGGGGCCCACAAGGCGCAGGGGGTCGCCCTCCGCCGGCTCCAGCTTCCACACCTCTGCCCCCAGACGGGCCAGAAGGTGGCCAGCATAGGCCAGGGCTAGCCCCTGCCCGGCCTCCAGGACGCGCACGTCCGACAGCCAGGTGGCCATGGACCTAGACGGTGATGCCGTAGATACGCTGGGCCTCCCTCTTCAGCTCGCCCCGGAAGTCCGGGTGGGCTGCGGCGATGAGCTCGCCTATGCGCTCCCGCAAGGTCTTGCCCCTCAGGGTGGCGATGCCTTGCTCGGTGACCACGTAGTCCACCAGCGTGCGGGGCACGGTCACGGCCGTCCCCTCTGGGAGCACGGGGACGATGCGACTCCGCCTTTGGCCATCGATCATGTGGCTGGAAGGGAGGACGCTGATTGAGCGGCCGCCAGGAGAGTAGCGGCCAGCGATCATGAAGGCCAGCTGGCCGGCTGTCCCCGTCCAGATCTGAGGCCCAATGCCCTCGGAGGCCACTTGCCCTGTGAGGTCCACCATAAGAGCATTGTTGACGGCCACGAAGTTCTCGAACCGGGTGAGCATACGTATGTCATCGGTGTAGCCGAAGTCGTATAGCTCGAAGACGGGGTTTTCATGGATCATGGCCATCTCCTCAGGTGGCAGGGCTACCAGGGCGCTTCCCACCACCTTCCCCTGATGGAGGGTCTTATAGCGGCCCGTCACCACCCCCTCCTGCACCAGTTGGGCCACACCACCGGTGATGATCTCCGTCTGGATGCCCAGGTCGTGCTTTCCGTGGAGGTAGAGGGCTAGGGCAGAGGACACCGTGCCTATGCCGATTTGGACGGTGTCCCTGTCCCGGATGAGCTCCTGGGCCACCAGGGTACAGATGACCTCTGTGGCCGCCACCTCTTCCTCCGTGCGAGGGGGCAGGGGCAGGGTGCCCGTCTGTTGGCGGGCCTCGCAGAAGAGGTCGATCTCCGAGATGTGGATATAGTTCTCACCGCCTGTGCGGATGAACTCCTCGTGCACTTCGGCGATGACCTTCTTAGCTTTCTTGCTCCAGCTCTTGGAGAGCCATACGCCGGGGCCAAAGCTGCAGTAGCCATGGCGGTCGGGCGGCGAGACGGGCACCAGGAACCAATCGGGCTCTTCAGTGAACCCCGGGGGCACCTCGTAGGAACGCCAGGCGCCAAACATGAGGTATTCCACCAGCCCCTTCCTGACCTGTTGGCGGTTGGCAGGGGTGGCGTAAAGGTCGTGCACTTCGAAGGCCTCCCGGTCCCCCTCCTCCTGGATCCAGGGGAAGAGGCCCGCGGGGTGGTCTATGCGCACGTTGTGTAGCTCCCCTCGCCTTTGGTAGAGGGCCTGACAAAGGGTGAAGGGGGTACAGGTGAAGGGGGAGGCTACCACCGTATCACCGCTCTTGATGTCCTTGACGGCCTCTTCAGGGCTCACCAGCTTATGGCCTACCATGCTTCGCCAGTCCACGGCTGACCCTCCTTGCCTTGCTAAAGGGATCGATGAGCGATGACTATGGTAGCCCAATTTTATCGGCTTGGCGTGGCCTCATGTCAAGGAGCCCGGGGGCGGTAAGTGATTTCGATGGTGGCCTGGCGCCCCACTTGACGGCGGAAGGCGCTCCCCTCTGCCTCTGTCTGGAACCAGACCACCACATACCACCCGCTGAGGTAAGGGTGTATGTCCTCGCACACCAGCTCCTGGGGCCAGCCGTGGATGCGGAACCGGGTGCCGAAGGGCATGAGGAGGGGGTTGCATGCCGCCGCCCCCGCATGCACCTTCTTGCCGCTGGCCATGAGGCCACACGCCCCGTCGCCCTCGCAGGTGGTGTATAAGATGAGCACGTTGGTCACTACCTCTGAAGGTGAAGGGGTGGGGGAGGGAGCGACGAAGGTAGGCTGGGGCGATGGGGTGACAGGGATTGGCGTGGGAGATGGGGCGACTACCTGCTGCCCGACCGGAGATGGGGTGGCAGCAGGGGCATGAGTGGGGACAGGCTCAAGGACGCCGGACGAGGGCCCACCCGGCCGATAAAAGAGGCCCCACCACGTCAGAGCCCCTGCCAAGGCCAGCATCGCTGTTATCGCCAGGCGCCCCGCCGGAGTCAGATTCCACCACCAACGCACCGTCTACCGATGGAATGCCATCCCCCCGCTCCGTTTCTACAGCACCGCCTGCTGAGGGCACAATCCCTCTCGGCTCTCGTGATGGCCACAGAGGACGCCAAAAAGGCCACTGCCGGGCCACAATCTCGACCGAAAGCCAGGTTCTTGCCAGGACAATCGAACGCAGGGCTTCACTAGGCTAGGAGAGCTAACGGCTGTAGGTAAACCAGACCACGGGCCAGGATATATCGTCCGCTCTGGAGGCCGAACGGGCCGTTACTCCGTCGTAGTAGACATCGATGAGGGCCTGCAGCCGAGTATCGTCGAAAACGGTGAGGTTAAGAGGCGCTCCCTCTATTACGAGGGTGGTGCCTGCCGGCAACGTGGGGATGGCCCGTCGGAGGGCGGCAACGAACAGGACGTTCTCGCGTCCTGCCTCGTGAACCCCAAGCACCAAGTGCACGTTAGCCAAGAGGACGGCCGTGACCACCGCCGCTGCTATCGCTCCTACCCCCAGCCGCCACCACCATGGTTGGACCCTGGCCGCCAGTCCATGGACGGCCGGAGGCAGCACACCTGCGGCCCATAGCGCCAACGGGGCCCCCGCTAGGTACATGGTGCGGCCGAAGGCGCCCATGACGAGGGTAGCGTCAGGGGCTAGGGTCAGAATGAACCACGCCAGGGCGACCACCGGCAGGCTGCGGATGGGGCACCAGCGCAGCGTCGCTACCGCTGCCAGGACAAACAGGGCTGAGCCAATCAACAGCGCCAACTCCGCCAGGCCGGTGAACGGTGGTCGATAGCACCCTACGGAGGACTCGCAGGCTGGTGCCATTGCCATGCCCAACATGGCGCCGTAGTTGGCCCATATGTGCCAGCCGAGGGTGAAGGCCCCCGCCTTTTCGTAATGCGCCCGCACCCAGAGGTGGACCCCCACCAACGTCATCGCCAACATGCCAATGGGGAGCCAGGCTGCCATCTCCCGCCGGGATAGTGACCTGCCATTGTCCCTTTGCCGGAGCCAGGCCAGAGCCGGGTACACCGCAGCCAGTGGCACCGCGGTGGGGTGCAGGAGAGAGGCCACCAGGAAGAGTCCTATGGCCGCCCCGAGCTCCAGCTTGGAGCGACGTTGGACCCAACCCAGCCAGCAGAGCAAGCTCCCGATAGCGGGGAGCGCGGCCACCACCCGGTTAGCCCCGCTGACCCAAGCGACGGCCATAGCATAGGCAGGATGGAGGGCGAATATGGCCGCTGCGACGTTGGCCTGCCAGGTCAACAGGCCGAGACGGAGCCCTAGGCGCCGTACTAGTAAGGCCGTGGCGAGATGGAGCGCTATGGCCACTGCATGGTAAGGCACCCCGTGGAGCCCAAACAGTTCATACTGAATCCGGAACCAGAGGGGCCAAAGGGGCCGGTACCGGTCCAGCTCGGGCAGGGATCCGATCGCTCTGATATCGAATGCGCGACGAGCGTAGGCCCAGAACCCCATGTCCCGCGCCGAGGCCAGAAACCACCAATCATCGGAGGCAAACCATCCGTTGAGGGCGAGGGCCTGGACACCAACGGCGAAGACACATACTGCTGCCAGGAACCAGGGGGAACCAGCGAACCTTGGAAAGGCAGAACCCGGAGTCCTCTCGTATCGGGCCATCATCTCTCAGACGGTGAGACGTTGGCGGAGGCTTCAGCAGACGTCACCTGTTCCACAGGGCGCGGGCCGGCGATTCGCTACAATGAGATATTACGATGACGCGGCTGTCGTCGCCAGGGCACCCTCGTGTGGTCAGTTGAGGCTGGGGGCTGAGCCTCTGTCTGGCGCTTTGGCCATATGCGTTCTCCCTCTGGCCCGTAGGCCCCGCAAACGTCTTGAGGATGACCTCCTATGAGGCCCAAGGTAACAGCACGAGGGTTGCCCAGTGCCTTGGTGCCAGCTGTTATCCCCCTCTACTCGAGACTTGCTGGCTCCCCAACCATTTGTGCAGCTCCACCGTTACGATAATGCTACTAGCCAGGGCGATCCTCTTCGCCCAGGTCCCCAGCCCCACCGGCTCGACCCGAAGGACGAACTGGGCTGGCGGGGAGTGCATGGCCCCTATGTGCATGGCCAGGGCCACGGCGAACAATAGAAATGGAGCGGAGTAGGGGCTCCGGCGGAAGGCTGAGGTGCGTGGGCGGGGACGCGGCCGCCCGATTTGAGGAGCACCAGATCGCCAAGCACCAGCTCCTGGCTGTCTACCTCCCACCCTCGGCCCTCACGGATGACCCGTGCTCGGGGCGATACCAGACGCATAAGAGCCAAAACCGATGGCTCGGCTTGCCACTCCTGTACAAAGCCGATGCTGGCGTTGATGGCCAGGGCAGCGGCGATGACACCGGCATAGATATACTCCTGAAGGAATACGGTCACCACCATGGCTAGCAAGAGGATATAGATGCGGGGGCTTTGAAACTAATGTATCAGCACCATCAGCGGGCTGGCGGGAAGAGGTGGCTCGATGGGGTTAGGGCCATATACGCGGAGTCGGGCGCTGACCGCGGCTTGGGTGAGCCCTTGAGGTCCTGTCCCTAGGGCGCTCTCCAGGGTGGCCCTGTCCAGAGCGTGCCATAAGCGCCCCGTGGGCGCCCGTTGGCCACTGTCCCGAGCTCTGCGCCCTATACCCGGTGTGCGCCGCACAAATATCACCACCGCTTCGAGTCCCCCTTTATGTCCATGGTATCAGCCTAGAGGTCGCGGCCAGGTCTGGTTCCGTTAGGAGTGGTGCGCGCGCAGCGCCCACCCTGCCCCTAGCGGCCATCATCAACGCCTCTATGCACGTAGTGGGCAGGGGCCACATGGAAAGTGGCCGTTATTCGCCCGACAATGTGTCGACACCCTACGGGCTGCGGTTTTATATGCCTCAGGGGCCTAAAGAGGAGCAAACCGGATCTGGGTTCTGGCAGGGGCGGAGGGATTCGAACCCCCGACCTCCGGTTTTGGAGACCGGTGCTCTGCCACTGAGCTACGCCCCTGCAGGGCCAGCCCGCCTTCTAGTTTTATGCGTCGCTGTCCTCTTGTCCAGAGGGAGTAGCTACGCTCCCTACCTGGGTTCGCCCCGGGCCCAGGATAAGGTTCCTTGACGCTCCGTGCACCTAGCACTATACTTAGCCGTGGCGCTGCTCCTTGAGCGGCGACGGCCTGATGCCAGCGGGGCCGAAGTGGCGCAACGGGTAGCGCGGGCGACTTGTAATCGCCAGGTTGCGGGTTCGAGTCCCGCCTTCGGCTCCAGAAGCCATCAGGAGAGCGGCGGGGTGGCGGAGCGGCCAAACGCACCTGGCTGTAAACCAGGCGCCCTGAGATGGGCTACGCAGGTTCGAATCCTGCCCCCGCCACCAAAGGTGAGGGCCCACATAGCTCAGTGGTAGAGCACGCCCTTGGTAAGGGCGAGGTCGCCGGTTCGAATCCGGCTGTGGGCTCCAGAGGTTGTTGGACTTGGCAGGGATGACCAAATATAGGTAGGAGGAACGCGACATGGCCAAGCCGAAGTTTGTGCGTGCCAAGCCGCACGTCAACGTAGGGACCATCGGTCATATCGACCATGGCAAGACTACCCTGACATCGGCCATAACGAAGGCCCTGTCCCTCAAGGGCCTGGCCGAGTACCGCGACTACTACAGCATCGACAAGGCCCCTGAGGAGAGGGCCCGTGGCATCACCATCGCCATCGCCCATGTGGAGTACGAGACAGAGAAGCGCCATTACGCTCACATCGACTGCCCTGGCCACGCCGACTACATCAAGAACATGATCACCGGCGCTGCCCAGATGGACGGGGCTATCCTGGTGGTGGCTGCCAACGACGGCCCCATGCCCCAGACACGGGAGCACGTCCTCCTGGCCCGCCAGGTGGAGGTGCCGGCCATCGTCGTCTTCATGAACAAGGTGGACATGGTGGACGACCCCGAGCTCCTCGACCTGGTGGAGCTGGAGGTGCGCGACCTCCTCAGCAAGTACGGCTACCCAGGCGATGAGGTGCCTGTGGTCAGGGGCAGCGCCCTCAAGGCCATGGAATCCCAGAGCAGCGACCCCAACGCTCCTGAGTTCCAGTGCATATGGGAGCTGCTAAAGGCCATCGACGAGTATATCCCCGAGCCTGTGCGCCCCCGCGACAAGCCCTTCCTGATGCCCATCGAGGACGTGTTCGGCATCAAAGGCCGCGGCACTGTGGTCACAGGTCGCGTGGAGAGGGGCGTCCTGCGGCCAGGCGAGGAAGTGGAGATAGTAGGCTTCTCGCCCGATCCTCGGCGGACGGTGGCCACCAGCATTGAGATGTTCCGCAAGGTGCTGGACGAGGCCCTGCCGGGGGACAACGTGGGCGTGTTGCTGCGGGGCGTGGAGCGGGACGAGGTGGAGCGGGGCATGGTGTTGGCCGCTCCCGGCTCCATCAAGCCCCACACCAAGTTCGAGGCCCAGGTCTACGTCCTCACCAAGGAGGAAGGCGGACGCCATACCCCCTTCTTCACGGGCTACAAGCCCCAGTTCTACATCCGCACCACTGATGTCACAGGCACCATCTATCTCCCCGAGGGAGTGGAGATGGTGATGCCTGGGGACAACGTCAACCTGCGGATTGAGCTGATGTACCCCGTGGCCCTGGAAGAGGGGATGCGGTTTGCCATCCGCGAGGGCGGCCGCACGGTGGGGGCTGGCGTCATCACCCGCATCATCGAATGAAGCCGTGGCCAAGAAGAAGGGGGACCGCATAATCATCCACCTGGCCTGCACGGGTTGCCGGCGGCGGAACTATACCACCACCAAGAACCGCCGCAACGACCCTGATCGGCTGGAGCTGCGCAAGTATTGCCCCCAATGCCGCCGCCACCTCCCCCACCGGGAGGTGCGGTGAGGTAGAATGGGCATTAGGGGGAGGAAGGCATGAACAGGGCCCTGCGTCGGCACCCCGTGATAATGGAACCCAAGGCCAAGGGGCGGCCCCCTCGCTTGCCCGCCAAGGCCCCCGTCCGGCCCCGGCGCAAAGGCTTCATGCGCCTGGTGCCCGCCTTGGCGTTGGAGGTGGTCACGGAGCTGAGGAAGGTCACTTGGCCCTCCCGCCGCGATGCCGCTTATCTGGCCATGGTGGTCATCGTCGTCTCCGTGGTGGTGGGAGCTGTCCTGGGTGGCATAGACTACCTCTTCGCGTGGCTCATCGATAAGCTCATCATCCGCTAGCCATGGTGCGGCGCAAGAAGGAAGCCCTAGAGCAAGCGCCACCTGAGGAAAGTCAGCCCAGCGATCTGCTGGAAGGGCTGACGGACGAGGAGATATTCCGGCCCGACCGTCGCTGGTACGTGGTCCACACCTACTCGGGGTATGAGGAGAAGGTGAAGGCCAATCTGGAGCAGCGGATCCGCTCTCTGGATGTGGGCGATCTTATCTTCCACGTCCTCCTCCCTCAGGTAGAGGAGATCGAGATAAGAGAGGGACAGAGGCGGCGGGTGCGGCGCAAGCTCTTCCCGGGATACCTCCTTATTCAGGCCATAGATATGAGCCATCCCCAAATGACACCGGAGCAGAGGGAGAGGGCCAACCGGGCGTGGTACGTTATCCGCAACACGCCGGGGGTGACGGGGTTCGTAGGGTCCCGGGCCCAGCCCGTGCCCCTGGCCGAGGAGGAGCTGCATAACATCGTCCGCCAGATGCGCTCCCAAGAGCCGCGGGTGCGCGTCAGTTACCAGCCTGGGGAGTCGGTGCGCATCACCGAGGGCCCCTTTCAGGACTTCATCGGCACCGTGGAGGAGATCAACCTGGAGAAGGGGAAGGTGCGGGTGCTGGTCTCCTTCTTCGGGCGGGACACGCCCGTGGAGCTGGACTTCACCCAGGTGGAGCGCCTGTAGCGCGTCGTGCGGAAAAGCACCGCGGCCCCATCCTTGTCCCACATCAACTTCACTCGCATCAAACAACACTGCCATACCCACAATGCTGCCGCGATGGTGGTGGTGAGCGTGGGCTTCCAGCCAGCAGTCATCAGGGATGCTGAACCGGAGGGGGCTGGCCTTCTCACTGCCGATACCCTGTGCCAACTGCTGACATTACATCAGCGGCTTCCGCTGCCGTTGCTGAACCTTGCACACGTCTTCGCAGCCAAAGGGTTGATAAGCTTGGAGCGCTTCTCACAGCTGACAGATGTAGAGGCCCGGCTGCAGCAGTGGTGGCGCAGAGTTAATCTCGTATTGGCCAATCTTGACCACGACTGGCGCAGCCTCCCCGAGATTAAAGGTATGCTCGAAGTGATCTGCCAACAGCAGCGAACAACGCCGTATAGCACGGAGGAGCTTGCAGGAATCCTCCGCTGGCTCTCTTCTTGGCCTGTGCAGGCTATAGAGGAGTGTAACGACGAATATCGGGCCCTATATACGCCTCACGATGCGTGGCAGCGCGTTATCGCCCTATTTCGCATCGCTGGGGAAGCGGTTCCTGAGCCTCAGGGGCTTGCCCATTAGAGTCTTCGCGTATAAGGTGCTGTTTGGTCGAGGTGTGAGGTCATGGCCAAGAAGGTGCGGGCGGTAGTCAAGCTGCAGCTGGAGGCGGGCAAGGCCACCCCAGCCCCGCCGGTAGGGCCCGCTTTGGGCCAGCACGGCGTCAACATCATGGCCTTCGTCAAGGAATACAATGAGCGCACTGCCTCCATGGCTGGCAGCATCGTCCCCGTGGAGGTCACCATATACGATGACCGCTCCTTCACCATGGTCCTCAAGACCCCTCCCGTGTCCGACCTCATCAAAAAGGAGCTGGGCCTGGAAAGGGGCTCCCCTAACCCCAAACGGGAGAAGATGGGCAAGCTTACCCGTGAGCAAGTGCGGCGCATAGCGGAGATAAAGATGAAAGACCTCAACACCGATGATCTGGAGGCGGCCATGCGCATGGTGGAGGGCACCGCCCGCTCCATGGGCGTGACCATCGAAGGCTAGGGGGGTGAGGGGATGGGCAAGAGGGGCAAGAAGTACCTGGAGGCCAGAGCCAAGGTGGACCGCACCCGCACCTATACCCCGCAGGAGGCCATCGAACTCCTGAAGCAGATCTCTTATGCCCGGTTCGACGAGACGGTAGAGCTGCATGTGCGCACCAACCTCGACCCCCGTCACGCCGATCAGCAGCTGCGAGGCACCGTGGTCCTCCCCCATGGCCTGGGCAAGGCTGTGCGGGTGCTGGTCTTCGCCGAGGGGGAGGCGGCGCGCATCGCCCAGGAGGCAGGAGCCGATTACGTGGGCAGCGATGACCTCATCAAGAGGATCGAGGAGGGGTGGCTGGACTTCGATGTGGCCTTGGCCACCCGCGAGGTGATGAGCAAAGTGAGCCGCCTGGGGCGTATCTTGGGCCCTCGGGGCCTCATGCCCAACCCCAGGGCGGGCACGGTGGTGGACGCGGCAGACCTGGCCCGTACTATCGCTGCTGCGAAGCAGGGGCGGGTGGAGTTCCGCTTGGACCGCACGGCCCTTGTCCATGCCCCCATTGGCAAGCTGAGCTTCCCCACCCAGGCCCTTCTGGAGAACTTGGCGGCCCTGGTGGATGCTATCCTCAAGGCGCGCCCGCCGGGGGCCAAGGGGCAGTTCATCAGGGCTATGACCCTGGCGAGCACCATGAGCCCAGGCGTTAAGCTGGACCTGCAGGCCACCCTTTCCCTTCCTCAGCTGGTGACCGTATAATTGGAGATTGAGCCGAAGACAGCGGGTGCTCCAGGAGCATAATCTCCGCTGGTGGCGGGGGCCCGCCGAGGCGTATGGTGAAGGTCGCCTTCCTATATGGCCCTGGCGCCCCGTGCCGGTGAGTGGGGCGCCCTCTTTTTTGGGAGGCAAATATGCCTAGGCCGGAGAAGGTACACCAGGTGGCAGAGCTACGGGAGAAGTTGGCCCGGGCCACCCTGGCTGTGAGCACGACCTTCAGCGGCGTCACCGTGGCTGAGATCAATGCCCTGCGCCGCCGTATGCGTAAGTCTGGGCTGGAATACCGGGTGGTCAAGAACACCCTGCTGCGTCTGGCTGCCCAGGAGGCCGGGCGCCCCCACCTTATGCAGGTGGTGGCCGGGCCTACCGCCATCATCTTCGCCTATCACCCGGACCCTGTAGAAGCGGCCAAGGCCTTGGACGAGTGCCTGAAGGGGGCCCCCGGTGGCCTAGTGGTACGGGGCGCCATCATGGATGGCACCCTCCTCAGTCCTGAGGACCTCACTGAACTGGTCAAGCTGCCGCCGCGGCCCCAGCTCCTGGCTGAGCTGCTGAGTCACTTCCAAGGCCCCATGGCTACCTTGTTAGCCCTCTTGGATTCCCCCTTCCAGGAGCTTCTGGGGCTATTGGAATCCCTAGCGGGGGAGCTGGTGAACCTAGTGGAGGCCCGCATACGCCAGTTGGAGGAAGAAACGGCATCTTAAAGGAGGTGGAGGCATGACCGCTACTGGCTCGGAGCGCGTAGACCAAGTCCTGGAGCTCATCAAGCAGATGAACCTGCTGGAGCTGCGGGACCTGAGCAAGCGCCTGCAGGAGGAGTTCGGCATCACCCCTGCGGCGCCTGTGGCCGTGGCAGCCCCCGTGGGGGTGGCGGCCGCTCCTGCCGCCCCTGCTCCTGAGGCCGCGCCTGCAGTGGAGGAGAAGACGGAGTGGACGGTGGTCCTAAAGGAGATCGGGGCCAACAAGATCAACGTCATCAAGGCCGTGCGGGAGGTGGTGCCTGGCCTGGGGCTGAAGGAGGCCAAGGACTTGGTGGAGAGCGCCCCCACCAACATCAAGGAGGGGGTATCCAAGGAGGAGGCGGAGGCCATCGCTGCCAAGCTGCGAGAGGCGGGGGCCACCGTAGAGATCAAGTAGCCGGCCTGTGCTGTAAGCACTATACTTTGGGGCGTGGTATGTCACTACTGCGGGCGGCCCGCCCGCGGCCGGTGTTTGCACTGCGGCCGCCCATACTGCCAGGATCACGGGGGGCACGGGCGGCCTCTCTGCCTCTCCTGCCAGGATCCTGGCCAAGGGCTGCCGCCGCGGGCCGTATACAGGGGATCGCTGCTGGCCCTGTTGACGGCCGTGGCCATCGCCCTCTGGCTTCTGGTGAGTCCCCCTCCCCTTCCCCGAGGGGAGGGGATGACCACATCCCCTCAGGAGACAGGCCAGGCCATCACAGTGCCGCCCCTCACGCCCATCTCTGAGCCTACCCCAGCACCTCCCCCTTCCCCATCCCCAAGCCCCACCCCGTCCTTCATGGAGTACGAGGTGCAAGAGGGTGATACGCTCGTAGAGATCGCCCGTCGCTTCCTTCCTGAGGGGGCTGAACTCTTGAAGTTCATGGAGCGCATCGCCGAGCTCAATGGACTTCGGGAACCGTATCCTATCACGCCCGGACAAAAGCTCCGAATCCCCCGAGGGCAGTGAGCATGCCTGAATACAGGGTACGCATTAAAGACCTCCCTTCTCAGATGCGACCGCGGGAGCGTCTCCTCCGTCATGGGCCCGAAAGTCTCTCCGACCCTGAGCTGCTAGCCATCATCCTGCGGGTGGGGTCGGAGAAGGAGAGCGCGGTGGCCTTGGCCAGCCGTCTCCTGGCCAAGTTTAAGGGGCTGGGGGGCCTGGCCCGCGCCACCTTCGGTGAGCTGTGTGCCGAACACGGAGTGGGGGTGGCCAAGGCTGCCCAGGTCAAGGCTGCCCTGGAGCTGGGAAAGCGCCTCATGGCCTCCTCCCCCACCGAGAGGCCGGTGGTGAGGTCGCCGCAGGACGTGGCCCGACTCCTGGGCGAGATGGCCCTGCTGGAGCAGGAGCATTTGCGCGTGCTTCTCCTCAACACGCGTAATCACGTCCTGAGAGCCCCCGAGATCTACAAGGGCACCGTCAACTCCGCCTCGGTGCGGGTGGCGGAGGTCTTCCGGGAGGCCGTGCGCGAAGGATGTCCGGCCATCGTGGTGGTGCACAATCATCCATCAGGCGACCCGGAGCCTAGCGCCGAGGATGTGGCTGTCACCCGCCAGCTGGTAATGGCGGGGCAACTGCTGGGCATCGAGGTGCTGGACCACGTGGTGCTGGCCCGTGGAGGTTACGTTAGCTTGAGGGAGAGGGGGCTGGGCTTCGATGGGTGATGGTGCGCGTTGGCGTTATTTGGACATGGGGCCGGCACCGGGGCAGTGGCATATGGCCGTGGACCTGGCCATCCATGCTGCCTGTGCCAAGGGGGATGCTCCTCCTACTTTGCGAGTATACGGCTTCCAGCCCATGTGTCTCAGCCTGGGGCGTCATCAACGGGACGAGACGATGCTCAAGAGGTGCGAGGAGTTGGGGCTGCCCTGGGTCCGCCGTCCCACTGGCGGCGGTGCTGTCCTCCACGCCGGGGACGTGTGTTATTCGGTGGTGGCCCCTGTGGGGGACCCAACGGTGGGCGGTCCGCTGCGCCGCTCCTACTGTCAAGTGGCCGTGGCCTTAGTCCGTGCCCTGCAGCTCTTAGGCTTGGAATCGGCCCAAATGTGCGAAGGTGCTGCGCATCCCCCTAGGGGAGGCCCCTGCTTCGCCTCCCCAGCACCTCTAGAGGTGATGGCCTTTGGCGTTAAGCTGGTAGGCAATGCTCAGTGGCGCCGAGGGGGGACCATACTGATACAAGGCTCCCTGCGAACGCATGCCCATGCGGCACTGGAAAGGGTGCTCTTTGGCCTTCCTCTAGGGCCCACCATGTCCCAGCTTCTGGGGAGGGAATTGCGCTACGAGGAGGTAGCTGAGGCCTTGCGGGATGGGTTCGCGCAGGCATTGGGCCTGCGGGTGGAGCCCCAGCCCATCACACTTCTGGAAGAGGAGTTAGCCCGCGCTTTCCTTCTCCAGGCCCAGGAAGACACGAGCCTCGGCCTCTAACACCCTGTAGACCTCCCAGATGGGGAGGCCCCTTTCCTGGGCGATCCTCCGGCAGTCCTCGAATTCTGGCGAGACCAATGGGGGGCTTCCGGGCCCGTGCCGCACCTTGACCCTGGCCGGGCCTAGGCTGCTCTGAATCATCACTTCTTGCCGCGGCGCCTCCCATCGGCCCACCGACCACCTTCGCACGCCGAGGGTGGTGGTCTCCCGCAAGAGGAGACCCACCGCCGTCTCCTCTAGCTCCTGGGAGCATAGCACCGAGAGGACAATGCCCGGGCGCCCCTTCTTCATCTGGACGGGCACCGTCCAGACGTCCCGCGCCCCCATAGCCAGAAGGCGCTCCTGCACATAGGCCAGCGTCTCGGGGGTCATATCGTCTAGGTTGGTCTCCAGGAGGACCAAGGAGCCCGCCTCCGTCTCCTCACCCAGCCACAGGCGGAGGACGTTGGGGTGGCCAGGGGGGTCGGCATGGCCTGCGCCATAGCCCACGGCCCTCACCGTCATAGTGGGGGCCTGAAATCTGGCCAGCGTAACCATCAGGGCTGCCCCCGTGGGGGTAACCATCTCGTAGGCTGGGCCTGAGGGGAGGAAGGTTACGGGGGCGCCGGCCTGCGCCAGCACGGCAGCGGTAGCGGGGGCGAGGAGGGCCTGGCCGCCCACTGTAGGCGCAGGCAGAGGAGAACAGTACACGGCCTCCACTCCCAGGAGGCGCAGCCCCGCTATCGTGCCCACCACGTCTACGAGGGCGTCCACCTCCCCCACCTGATGCAGGCGCACCTCCTCCACTGGCAGCCCGTGGGCCTGGGCCTCCGCCTCTGCTAGCAACCGGAAGGCCCGCCCTGCCTTCTCTTTGTCCTCCGTCGGCAGGGAGGAGGCCTCCAGGAGTTGCAGGACATCGGAAAGGAGCCTAGGTTCTTGGGGAGCGTCTACCTCCACCGTCACCTTAGTGGCGTGAAACCCAGCCCTTTGCACCCGTTGGGCCGATATCTGAAAGCCGGCAATAGATAGGCGGGCGAGCTCGGCCTTCAAGGCTTCTAGGGGGAGGCCGGCATCCAATAAGGAGGCCAGGAGCATATCGCCTGCCACGCCACCGATGCATTCCCAGTAGGCCGCCTTCTTGGTCATCGCTCCCAGGCGTCCCACACCATACGGTTGATAAGCCCTGCTAGGTAACCTGCCCCGAAGCCATTGTCCACGTTGACCACCGCCAACCCGGGGGCGCAGGCGTTGAGCATGGTGAGGAGGGCGGCGAGGCCTCCCAGACTGGTCCCGTACCCGGTGGATGTGGGCACGGCCACCACAGGCGCCGCAACGAGTCCGGCCACTACTCCGGGCAGCGCTCCCTCCATGCCTGCCACGGCCACCACCACGTGGGCCTGCCGCAGCTGTTCCAGGTGCCCCAGGAGGCGGTGCAGGCCAGCAATCCCCACGTCGTAGATGCAGGCCACCTCGCTACCCAGCATCTCTGCTGTCACCCGCGCCTCCTCGGCTACGGGCATATCGGCGGTGCCGGCACAGACGACGGTCACGCCCGGGCGGAGGCGTTGCCCCCGCCGCCCCACGGTTATAGCTCGAGCAACGGGGTGGTACTCCGCCTCAGGCACCTCTGCCAGAACTGCCTCGTAGTGCTGCCGCTGCGCACGGGTCACCAGGGCCCGGCCGCTGGCGGCCACGATGCGGGAGACCACCTGGGCCACCTGCTGGGGTGTCTTGTCCTGGGCCAGCACCACCTCCGGAAACCCCTTGATGAGGGCTCGGTGGTGGTCCACCGTGGCGAACCCCAAGGACTCGAAGGGCAGGTGTCGCAACCTCTCCAAGGCCTCTTGGGGGGTCATGTGCCCCTTGTGGACCTCCTCCAGTAGGCGCAAAAGGGCCTCCTCTCGCATAGGCATGCCCATTGTAGAGCCGAGGGCCGTTGCCGTAAATGATAGGTTCCCCCATAATGTCGCCTGATGCCCCGCTATCTGCTGCTGAAGGTGGCCGCTGCGGCCTTATGCGCGTTCGCGGTTACGGCCATCCTCGCCTCTAGCCATCCTTACTTTCCAGGTGACCTCTGGGTCTCCCATCGCCTCCAGGAACTGGACGCTGCCCCCTTCCAGCGGGCTATCGCGGTGGCCAGCGCTGCCGTGGAGTGGCCCTGGGCCGCCATCCTCATGGTGGGTGTGCTAGGCGTGTTAGCCGGGCGCGGGCGATGGCCGGAGGCCTTGTTGTTTCTGGCTGCACAGGCTCTTCGCCCCCTCAACGTCCTCCTCAAGGAGGTGGTGGGCCGGCCCCGCCCCTCTCCCCTGTTGGTGCAGGTGCGGGAGTTCCCCGATTCGCCCTCCTTTCCTAGCGGGCATATGGTGAGCGCCATGGTGTTATTTGGTCTTCTCTTCATGTGGGCGCCCGCCTTGGGCCTACCGCGCCCGCTGCGATGGCTTGTGCGGGCCTGTTGTCTGTATGCAGTGGCCTTCACGGCCATGGAGCGCATATATTCGGGCGCCCACTGGTTCAGCGATGTGTATGGCGCTTTTCTCCTCGCCATCCCCTGGCTCAGCTTCCTCCTGGCCCTTCGCACCCGTATGCGTGGCGGGGCTTCCTAAGCCCTGCTCATGCGTGATAGACTCGCCACAGGCTGCTGTGAATTGGCTGGATGTTGCCATCATCCTCGTGATCGTCTGGTTCGGTGTCAACGGTTACCGGGCCGGCATCATCCGGGAGGCGGTCACCGCTTTGTCTGTGGTGGCTGGCGCTGTCTTCGCCGGCCATTACTATGACGATCTAGCCCGGGACGTTCTCTCCTTCGTCGGGGGGTCAGCCGCTGCCAGGGTGGTATCTTTCCTGGTGCTCTTTGGCTCGGTGGTCCTCTTGGGGCAGCTGATGGCCTTCTTGTTGCGGGGGCTGGCCTCCCTGCTCCTCTTGGGCTGGGCCGATCGCCTCCTAGGGATGGCCCTGGGGTTCTTTAAGGCCTTTCTTCTCGTGGAAGTGTTGTTGGTGCTGGTCATCACTTACCCTCAGTTGGGTCTCGACAGGGCCGTGCATAATTCCCTCTTAGGCCCTCAGCTCATGAAGGCGGCTGGCCTGGCTATCCATCTCCTCCCATGGGAGTTTGACGCATCTGTGGATGCCTTCGCAAAGAGCCCCCTCTGCCATTGACCTGGTGATGGCAGGAGGTCACGGGTCTTACCTGCCGGCAGGGCGGTGCGCTGCTGTTCCTTGGTGCTGGATGGTCAGGGATCCCGAAGTGACGGGGAGGGGCGAAGCGTGGCCTTTGACATGTGGCCCAAGGGCTGATAACTTCGCCTAAGGAGGCCGAGGTGAGAGGGCCATGGCAGTAGAGCTGAGCATGGAGAAGCTCGTCTCCCTATGCAAGAGGCGGGGGTTCGTCTTCCAGGGGAGCGAGATCTACGGCGGGGTAGGGGGCTTCTGGGACTATGGCCCCTTGGGGGTGGAGCTGAAGAACAACATCAAGCGCGCCTGGTGGAAGGCTGTGGTGCAAGAGCGTCCAGACGTAGTGGGCTTGGACGCCGCCATCATTATGAACCCCAAGGTGTGGGTGGCTAGTGGCCACGTGGAGACCTTCGCCGACCCCATGGTGGACTGCAAGCAGTGTAAGCGTCGCTTCCGCGCCGATGAGCTGCTGGCCGGGCATGAGGCGGAGAGCGCCCATGGGCACCAGGTAGTGGCCGAGGAGCTGCGATGCCCCGAGTGCGGCGGCGAAATGACCACCCCCCGCATGTTTAACCTCATGTTCCGCACCTACGTAGGGCCGGTGGACGTGGAGGCCGAGTTCACCAAGGCCCTGGTGGAGGTGAGTGGCCACAGCTGGGGAGAGGCCCAGGAGCGCATCCGTCGCCTGAAGGAGGAGCTGGACAGGGCCACCGTCTATCTGCGCCCTGAAACGGCCCAGGGCATCTTCGTCAACTTCGAAAACGTGCTGGTGGCCACCCGCAAGAAGCTCCCCTTCGGCATCGCCCAGATCGGCAAGGCCTTCCGCAACGAGGTGACCCCTGGCAATTTCATCTTCCGCGACCGCGAGTTCGAGCAGATGGAGATCGAGTACTTCGTGCGGCCGGAGGAGGACGAGAAGTGGCACCAGCACTGGGTGGAGGAGCGCTACCGCTGGTACCTGCGTTACGGCCTGCGGCAGGAGCATCTGCGGGTGCGTCGTCTCCCCCCGGAGGAGCTGGCCCATTACGCCAAGGACACCTATGAGATCGAGTTCCTCTTCCCCATGGGGTGGGCGGAGCTGGAGGGCATCGCCAACCGCACCGACTTCGACCTACGCCGTCATGCCCAGCACTCCGGCAGGCAGCTGACCTATTTCGATGATGTCACCGGTCAGCACATCGTCCCCTATGTCATCGAGCCCTCAGCGGGGGTCGATCGCTGCTTCCTGGCCTTCATGATGGACGCCTATCACGAGGAGGAGGTGCGCGGGGAGACGCGGGCGGTTTTGCGCCTCCATCCTGCCCTGGCTCCCATCAAGGTGGCCGTCCTTCCTCTTTCCCGCCACGAGGACTTGGTGCCGGTGGCCCAACGAGTGTGGGATATGCTGCGCCCTCATTTCATGACCCAGTATGACGATGCCCAAAGCATCGGCCGCCGCTATCGCCGCCAGGACGAGATCGGCACCCCCTTCTGCGTGACCATCGATTTCGAGACCTTGCAAGACCAGGCGGTGACCATCCGCGACCGGGATACGATGGCCCAGGTGCGGGTGCCCATCGCCAATTTGGTCCAGGCCCTAAAGGAGCGGCTGGGGCACGACCCATGAACCAGGTGTTGGCCTCCTACACCCGCCCCGATGGCCGCCGCTTGGAGGCCGTCCTGGGCGATATCACCCTGGAGGCGGTGGATGTCATAGTCAATGCCGCCAACGAACGCTTGGCTCACGGGGGAGGGGTGGCGGGGGCCATCGTCCGCCGTGGCGGCCGGACGATTCAGGAGGAGAGCGACCGTTGGGTCCGCGAGCGTGGGCCCGTGCCGACGGGGGAGGCGGCCATCACAGGCGCCGGCAGGCTGCCCGCTCGTTACGTGGTGCACGCTGTGGGCCCCCGTTGGGGCATGGGTGATGAGGAGCGCCTCCTCTATCGGGCGGTGCAGAGCGCTCTTTCCCGGGCTGAGGAGGTGACAGCCCAGAGCATATCCCTGCCGGCTATCTCCACTGGAATCTTCGGCTTCCCCAAAGAGCTGGGGGTGGGCATCATCCTGCAGGCCGTGCAGGATTATTTAGACTCCCATCCCCAGTCGCCCCTGCGGCTGGTGCGCTTCTGCAATATCGACGAGGCGACAGCCCGCCTGTTCGCCCAGGCCCTGCAGGCCCTGGTCTAGGCCGGGGGCTTCAGCTCGTTGATGCGAGCCCTGACCGCCTCAGGGTCCTTGTACCACATAGCGTCCAGCTGGATGTATTCCTTCCACTGGTCCGGCACGTCCTCCTCGGCGAAGATGGCCGTTACCGGGCACACCGGCTCGCACGCCCCACAATCGATGCACTCATCAGGGTCGATGTACAGCTTCCGATCCTTCCCCTCCTCATAATGGATGCAGTCGACGGGACATACCTCCACACACGACTTGTCCATCACATCGATGCACGGCTCGCATATCACGTAGGCCATCCCATACCCTCCTTGTGAAACTTTATTCTGCTTAAATTTCCCAAGCCTCCTCCCTCTTCGAATGTTAGCGGGTGGTGGGGGCGAGGTCAAGATGTAAGGAAGCGCAGGGTGGATAGGGCGGCCAGGGCAGCCACGAGGCCTTGGGAGGCCAAGCACCAGGGGCAGAGGGCGTGGATCACGGCCACCTCCAGATAGGTGAGGTAGCAGGAGTAGGTGAGGGCGCCCAGGGAGAGGGCCATGAGGGCACCTATGGCCCAGGGCTGCCGGCTGAGGGCCAGGAGGGCCATGGCCCCGTAGCCCAGGACTCCCACCAAGGCCACGGGCACGGGGCCTATGTGGGCGTATGGGCTGGTAGCCACCGTATGGCACCCTCCTACCCCGGTGCAGAAGGGGGAGGTAGGCTCGTAATACAGCCACATGAGCAAAGAGGCCACGCCCATACCTGCTAACGCCAGGAGGGCCATGGCGGGCCGTAAGAGCTCACTGAGAGCCCTTGGCCTTGTCCAGGGCTTGCTCGATGGTCTGGCGGAAGACATCATAGGGCTGTGCGCCGCGGATGACGGTGTCCCCGATGAAGAAGGTGGGGGTCCCCCGCACCCCTAAGGCCTTGCCCTCCTCCGTCTGGGAGATGACCTTCTGGCGGTACTTACGGGAGTCTAGGCAAGAGGTGAAGGACCCCACGTCTAGCCCCACCTCCTGGGCGAAGGCAATGAGGTTCTGGCGGGAGAAGGCGCCACTGTTCTCCGCCCCTTGCCGCTGGAAGAGGATGTTGTGGTAGGGCCAGAACTTCCCCTGCTCGTTAGCGCACTCGGCGGCCTCGGCGGCGGCCTGGGACTCAGGGCCGAGAAAGGCGTAGTGCCTGTATTCCAGCCTGGCCTTCCCCGTCTTGATGTAGTCCTCAAGGATGAGGCGCTCCGTCTCTAGGGCAAACCGGCGGCAGAAGGGGCACTGGAAGTCGGAGTACTCGATGATGAGGACAGGGGCGTTGGGGTCGCCCAGCACGTTTCCCTGGGCGGGGACACCAGTGGCCTGGGGCGGGCGCTCCCCTCCCTGGCCGCCACGGGTCATAAAGATGAGGACGACGGCCGCCAGGGCCGCCGCCAGCACCGCTATTATGGCCACGTAGCCCTTACGCACGGCGATGTTCCTCAACGCCCATCACCTTCTTGCCCATTGTACTGAGGGCAGAGGCTGGGGACAACCTCCATCTATCCCTAGGGCCCCGGGCCACAGCCAGAGAGGCTTCTTCAATCCCAGCTCGGTGCGATTGGCGCCTGGTTGCCGTACTGCCCTCTTGCCCTACTGCCCTAATGCCTGATTGCCTTACACGCGTTCGTCCCTATTGGGGGAGCAGCCGCGCCAAGAGGGCCCTCAGCTCCTGCCAGGTCACGGGTTTCCCCAAGGCGGCGTCCGCCTCTTGGGGCTTGACCTCTTGACCCCATCCCGTTAGGACGGCGAGGGGCGTCGTCGGCGAAATCTCTTTCAGCCGCCGTACGACCTCGCTCCCCGGCATCCCCGACATCCCCAGGTCCGTCAGGACCAGGTCGTACGGCTCGCCAGCCTGCAGGGCCGCCTCAAAGAGGGCCAAGCCCTCCACACCCCCGCTAGCGACCGTGACCTGGTGGCCCATTTCCTGCAACATCATCCCCAAGACCTGCCGGACCCGGGGATCGTCGTCGATCAGCAGGACCCGCCGGGACGCCATCGGCACCTCGCGTGCCTCGATTTTGGTCTTCCGCTCGACCCTCCGGATGGGGAAGATCAGACGGGCTGTCGTTCCCTGCCCCGGCTCGCTCTCCAGCTCGAGGTCCCCATCGTGGCGCCGCATCGTCCCATAGACCATGGCCAATCCAAGACCGCTTCCTTGCGCCCCCTGGGTCGTGAAAAACGGCTCGATGGCTCGGCGCCGGACTTCTTCGTCCATCCCAATGCCGGTGTCCATGACCTCGACGATGGCCCGCTCGCCCGCCTGCCGGGTCCGCAGGACGATACGGCCCCACGGCTCGCCCTTGGCGATGACGGCGTCCACGGCGTTAAAGACCAGGTTCATCAGAGCCTCCCGGACCTCAGCCCCGATGGCCGCCGTCGGCGGCAGGTCTTTGTCCAGGTCCGTCGTCACCTCGATGGTCACGCCCTCCCGCTGGGCCATGTCATACCACCGAGGTCGGGTCAGTTCGACGACCTGCTGCACGGCCGCGTTCAGGTCGACCATCTCCAAGGCCTCTTCCGATATCCGAGGCCGATAGAAAGCCCGCAGACGCTCGACGATGCGGGCGATGTCGGTGGCCGCCTCCGACAGCCACTGGGCCCGCTCCCGGACCCGCTTGTCCCTGTGTTGCTTCAACAGCTCAGCAAACCCCACGATGGGCATTAAGGCATTGTTGATGTCGTGGACGATACCGCTGGCCATCTGAGTTAGGGCCCGGAGGCGCTCCTGCTGGAGCAGGGCCTCCTGAGCCTGCTTGAGGCCTTGGTAGGCCTGCTCCAGGTTCGCAAACAGCTGGGCGTTCCGAAAGGCCACGGCCAGATGGTCGGCCAGAGCCATCAGAAAGGCCTCGTCGGCCTCCGTAAAGGCCCGAGGCGCCGGTCGGCCCACGTGCAGGACGCCTAACAGGTCCCCCTCGGAGACGATGGGCACGAGCAGGGCCGACCGTAGGCCGGCCTTGTTCACGAGGCGTTCGAAGTAGGCCCCCGCCATCTCCATCAGGTCGTCCAGCCGTACCGGTCGACCCTGCCTCAGGGTCCCCAGCCACCGGAAGCGGTCGGCCTCGACGCCCTTCCCGACGTCCACGCCCGTCACGTCCGCCACGGACCGGGCGGCCTCGTTGTACCCCTCCATGACCAGGGCGTTGGTGGCCTCGTCGTAGCTGAATACGGCCAGAGCCGTCGCCGGCAAGACCCGCTCCAACTCCGCCAGGGCGACCCGGACGATGTCCGATCGCTTGAGCCGCTGGTTGACGGCCCGGACGATCCGGTGGAGGGCCTCCAGCTGGTCGACCCGCCGACGGACCTCCGCCAACAGGCGGACGATTTCGAGGCTGGCCCCGACGTAACCCGCAAAGTTGTCGATCATCTCCCGCTGGAGGGCCGGAAAGGCTTCGGGTTCGTCCGCCATCAGGACGATGACGCCAAACAGTCGGTCGCCGAACCCGACGGGGACCAGGTAGACCGACCGAAAGGGACGGTCGGCGTCGTAGGCAAAGCCGTTCCATCGGGGTTCCCGGGATGCGTCGGGCACATACACCGGGCGCCGTTCGGCGGCGACCTGACCGATGAGCCCCTCCCCCAGCCGGACAGTACTCGCCGGCTCGGCCATCACGGCCGCCAGCCGGTCGGCGGTAAAGCCCACGCACGCCCGCAGGCGCAGGACGCCGGCCGATTCGTCGTACTCGTAAAAATCCGCATGCCGGACCCCCAGGACGGCCTGAAGCTCCTGCAGGACCCGTTCAGGGACCGTCTCCGGCGCCAACAGCGCGATGCGAATCTGGGCCGCCAACGTCTGCTCCGCTGAGCGCAAACGTTGCCTCGCCTCATAGAACAGGCGGGCATTGGCGATGGCGATGGCCGCCTGGCCGGCCAGGGTCCGGAAGAATTGGACGTCCTCGTCGTCGAAGACGCGAGGCGTCGTCGTGAACATGTGGAGGACGCCGATGGTCTCCCCCTGCACGACCAGGGGTACGCCCAGATAGGAGAAGAGCCCACTATCCTGAAGGACTTCCCGGTGCGTCTGGAGGCGGGGGTCCTGATGGATGTCGTAGATGACGACCGGCTCTTGTCGCTCAACGAACCAGTGGAGCAGGCCCTCGGCCACCTCGAAGGCGGGCTCCTCGACGACTCGCCCGTTGGGAAGCCGCATGAGGAAGACCTGGAAACGGCTTTGGGTCTCGTCCAGGAGACTCACGGCCACGGCGTCGGCCCCCATCTCGGCCGGGACCCCCTCCAGGACGGCCTCCAGGACCTCTCGCAGATTCAGCTTCTGAATGATGGCCTGGTCGATGCGCCGCAGGACCGTCAGCCGCCGGAGCCGCTCCTCGGCCGACCGCCGGAGCTGGGCGTGCCAGATGGCCAGGGCTATCTGCCGACCCATGGGCGCATAAAACGAGATGTCCTCCTCGGGGAGGGCCTCATACCGGCGGCTTCCCAGGACGAGGACGCCCAGCCATTCGCCGGTCGGGAGCGTGAGGGGTATGGACGCCAGCGCCTGAATCCCCTCCCGCTTGGCGAACTCAGCGATACGGCCCGTCTCACTCAGCCGTTCGTGGACGACCTGGGCTTCCCTCATCCAGTCGGGCGCTTCGGCGAGCCGAAAGGCCTGCACGTGGGCCCGGAACTCGTCGGACATCCCCCGCCATGCCCGTAGGACGAGCCTGTGGCCCTCGACGAGCCAAAGGCCTCCGATTTCGACCTCGCAGGCCTCCAGGGCGGCGTCCAGGACTCGGTTCAACCGCTCGTCCAGGTCGGCCGCCTCGAGGATGGCCGAGAGCATCCGATTTTGGGCCGTCAGGTGGCGTTCGTGCCGTTGGGGGCTCTGTTGTGCCTGGATTCGCTCGGTAACGTCCTCCCCGACGGACACGAAGTGAGTGATACGGCCCTCGGCGTCGAACACCGGGGCGATCGTCCGCTCATCGTAGTATAGCGTCCCGTCCTTCCGCCGGTTGACGAAGATCCCCCGCCAGACGCGACCCGCCAGGATGTGGGACCAGAAGCGCTCGTAAAATTCCCGGGGATGGTGGCCCGACTGGAGGATACGGGGATTCTGGCCGACGGCCTCCTCGGCCGTGTAGCCCGTGATTGCCGTAAAGGCCGGGTTCACCCACAGGATGGTCCCATTCACGTCTGTGATGAAGATGGATTCGCCGGCATGCTCCAGGGCCGTCTTCAGGAGTTCCAGCTGTGCCAAGTGCGTCTGCGCCTGGGCCTCCGCCTGGGCCTGCTCCGAAAGGCGTCGCGATGGGGCGCGTTCTGACTTTTTTCGTCTTCCGTCGGTACGGCGTCGGGTCGTGTAAGGAATTATGTGTAGGAGTCTGTGTTTAATGGGGGGGCACGACCAGCATGGAGGTGTCCCATGGATCAGGATGCCCTGCAAGCCCTTCTGCGGGAGGCGGTAGGGGAGACG
>Ga0079997_116322_pt1 | contig 97399 bp, 99 predicted proteins | sample PerSpoCPS_CMetaG_FD_69200 | JGI IMG/M metagenome (GOLD analysis project Ga0079997, IMG submission 69200) | Archaeal communities from Yellowstone National Park, Wyoming, USA - Perpetual Spouter C (PS_C) MetaG (SPADES assembly) (version 2) | ecosystem: Environmental > Aquatic > Thermal springs >...
TTTGATGGGTTTAAGACGTACGAATTTGAGCTTCCAAAACTTCCTACGGGGCTTTACCTCGTGAGGGTTAGAGCGGGCGATAAAAAGGTGGAAAAGTGGTTCTCGGTGATTAAATAAGTTTCCACCTTAAAATTTCCGAGCAATGAGGGATGTTAAGGGGGAAGATTTTTACAAGGAAATTGAGAATGGAATTGTGGTTTTGGATATTTGGGCGGATTGGTGCAGGCCTTGTAAGGCAATAGAACCCCACCTCAAGGAGCTTGAGAGAGAGTATCCAAATGTAAAGTTCCTTAAACTAAATGCGGACGAATATCCGGAAATATTACAGGATCTCGGCGTGATAAGCATACCAACTGTGATATACTTCAAGAACGGAAAGGAGGTTGGAAGGATCATAGGGGCACAACCCAAGCAAAAATTTAAACAAACATTGGAGGAAATACTATGAAGCACGTATTTAGGAAGTACGACATAAGGGGTATATATCCGGATGAGATTAACGAGGATTTTGCTTACAGGTTGGGTGTGGCCTTCGGTAAGATATTGGAAAGTTTGGGTGGAAGCATAGTGGTGGTTGGTGGGGATGTTAGGAAGCATACCCCACCCTTGAAGGAAGCCCTTATAAGGGGCCTTAGGCATATGGATATTAAAGTGATGGACATTGGAACCTGCCCAACACCCGTTATGTATTTTGCATCTAAGAACTTACACGTACATGCGGGGATACAGGTTACCGCAAGCCATAATCCGAAGCAATACAACGGTTTTAAGATCGTTATGGGTGGAGAACCCTTTTATGGCGAGGATATTGAGAAGCTTTACCATGTTTTCTCCGATCCCCATCTATCTCCGAAATACCCTTACCCGAACGGGAAGCTCGTAAAGGAGGAAGTCTTGGAAAATTATATAAACTGGATGGCGAAAAGCGTAGAGATAGACAATAAATTTAATTTTGGAGTTGATGCGGGAAACGGAACTGCGGGTCCAGTAGTTGAAAAGATTTACTCCAAGCTCGGGCTAAAGTTTGAGGGGATATATATGGAACCCGATGGGGATTTCCCAAACCACCTACCCGACCCCACCGTACCGGAATATATGAGGGATTTAGCCGGACTCGTTAGAGGGAAAAAATTGGATTTCGGATTTGGATTTGATGGGGATGCGGATAGGCTCGGCTTGGTTGATGGAAAAGGTGAAATGGTCTTTGCGGACAAGATCTTAGCCATTTTGGCAAGACAGGTTTTGAAAGAACTTCCTGGCTCAACGATAATTATGGATGTAAAATGCTCAAAGGGGGTGAAGGAGTACATAGAATCCCTCGGTGGGAAGGTTTATATGTATAAAACCGGCCATTCCCTGATAAAGGCGAAGATGAAGGAGATGAACGTACCCCTTGCGGGAGAGATGTCCGGGCATATATTCTTCAATTACAGGTTTTTCGGGCACGACGACGCAATATACGCTTCTCTCAGGTTCCTCGAGGTTCTCTCAAAGGAGGGAAAAAGCCTTGAGGAGCTATTAAAGGAAATCCCAGAGTATATCTCAACGCCGGAAATTAGGGTTGAGGTTTTAAACGACGAGGTGAAGTTTAGAATAGTGGATGAGCTCGTTGACGAGTTCAAGAGGGAGGGATATCCGGTTATAGATATAGATGGGGCGAGGATAGAGTTTGAGGACGGGTTTGCCCTAGTTAGGGCTTCCAACACTCAGAATGTGCTGGTTCTAAGATTTGAGGCTAAAAGTGAGGGGAGGCTTGAGGAGCTGAAGGAGATGGTTTTCAAGAAGCTTAGAAGATACAAAGAAATAAACCTTGAAAGTCCCGCGCATTGAGTACTTGGGTTTGGTTCCGTATAAGATCGCTTGGGATCTCCAGCATAGGATCCATGAAGAGGTTTTGGAAGGGGGTGAGGAGAGGATCCTCCTTTTGGAGCACCCTCATGTAATTACCTTAGGCAAATCCTCAAAGAAGGAAAACCTCCTTTTCCCGAAGGAATATTTGGAGGAAAATGGGATAGAGATTTACGAGGTTGAAAGGGGAGGGGATGTGACTTATCACGGTCCGGGGCAGTTGGTTGGGTACTTTATAGTTAGGGTGAAGAGCGTCAGAGAGCTCGTTGATATGGTGGAGAGGGCGATAAAAATTGCACTTTTGGAGGTTTATCCTTTTGAGTTTTCCGAAGGTCCGCATAGGGGGGTTTGGTTGAAGAACGGTAAAAAGATCGCATCCATAGGGATGGCGGTTAAAAAAGGTGTTTCCCTTCATGGATTCGCCTTGAATCTAACCGTGGATCTAAGGTTCTTTAATTTAATAAACCCCTGCGGTTTAAACTCCTCCGTTATGACCTCCCTTGAAAAGGAGACGGGATTAAGAATTCCACCCTCCGAATTCTACCCGATAATGGAGAAGGCAATTATATCAGCCCTCCATCAACAACTATAACCTGCCCGGAAATATAGGATGCCTTATCCGAAACCAAAAAGGCTATAACTTCCGCAACTTCCTCCGGTTTCCCAAACCTCCTTAACGGTATATTTTCAAGGTATTTTTTCTTTACCTGTTCGGGTAGTCCTTCCGTCATGGGGGTCTCTATGAAGCCCGGAGCAACCGCAACCACCCTTATTCCCCTTGATCCCATCTCCTTCGCTAAGGACTTTGTAAAGGCTATGAGACCCGCCTTTGATGCGGAATATGCGGTTTGCCAAGAGTTCCCTATGATCCCTACCACAGAAGAAACATTCACTATAACCCCACCATCCTTGAAATATCTGAGGGCGGACTTTGAAAGTAAAAAGGCGGAAAATAGGTTTGTTCTGAAGTGATTTTCAAGGTCCTCCGCGGTGATCCTAAGTAGGGGTTTGTCAAGGGTTTGTCCCGCGTTGTTTATTAGGGCGTCAAGCCTTCCGAATTTCTCCACCGTTCTTTTTACGATATCCTCCGCAACCTGAGGGTCGGATATATCCGCCTTTATTATCAAATCCTCCTTGAATTCCTCCTCTATTGCCTCCGTTTTCCTACCCACTAAGGATAATCTCCAACCCTCGCGCTTTAAAACCCTCGCGGTTGCAAGCCCTATTCCCGAAGTGGCGCCGGTTATTATTGCGACTTTCATGACCTCTTCCTATAAATTTCCTTCTTTATCTCCGCCTCAACCATCTGCGCCAAGGAAGTTTTCATAAGAAAATCCTTTATACTTTCCCTAAGGGGTTTGAACTTCTCGTGAAGGGAGCAAGGCTTCTCGTCCGAGCACTTCTCCCACCCTATTACGCACTCGTCGTACACCTCAACGTCGTCAAAAACCTTGACGATATCCCAAAGGGTTATCTCTTCGGGTGGTACCCTAAAGTAGAAACCCCCGCCTAAACCCTTCTGAGATCCCAGGATCTTTGCCCTCGCCAACATATGGAATATCCTCGCAAGGTATGCCCTTGGGATCTTCTCCTCCTCCGATATCTGGGATATGCTAACGCTCCTTAAACCCTTTTCCACCATATCCCTATAGAGCCTTATAAGGGCCCTTATCGCATACTGTGAGGTCTGGGAGTAAAGCATAAGTTAATTATAAGGTTGTAATATTATTTGCCTGATATTTTTTGGGATTTCAAGGGGTTTTGAGGAGGAGATGAATACTTGCCCATCAAGGCTTTCTAGGATCTCCATAGTTCCTTCGGGATCAAGATATACGAAGGGTTCGTCCAAAACGAGTACGGGTTTATCCGAAAGCTTCTCTTCTAAAACCTTCCTCAGATACAAAACTATACCAAGGTGGATCCTCCTCTTTTGTCCTTCCGAAGCGTAAAGCCTTACGGGTTTCTGATCTATCGTTATTAAAAACTCATCCCTATGGGGACCCACCAAAGGGTACCCCCTTTTGATCTCTTCATTTTCAAGCTCAAGGATCCTTGATGCATCCCTTACATTTGGCTTGTAATATATAGCGAAACCCTTAGGTAGAAATCCGAATTTTAGCCCAGCGTTCAAATTTTCAACGAACTCCATCCGAGCCTTAATTATGTAATCCGCATGTGGAATTAGAGCCTTGGTGTATGGTCTGGGCCCTTCCCGCATCTTTATCGCCTTTTTCTTCTCCTCCAGGATCCTCTTGAATTCTACGAGGTGCCGAAAATAAGTTTCATCTATTAGAGATAGCGCCCAATCAAAGAACCTCCTTCTTTCCGCCGGGGGACCATCCATAAAGGCGTGTTCCTTTGAGCTGAAGGAGAGAACGACGAAGGTTTTGAATATTTCTTCGTACGTCTTAGCGCTTCTCCTGTCTATCTTGTATATCTTCTTTTCCGTCCTCCCTTCCCTATCCACCTTCACATAAACCGTTATATCCCTAGGAACGTCAAAGCGGTATATCTTTGCCTTGATTATGAAGTGATCTTGCCCCCACCTAACTAGGGCAAAATCCCTAACTCCCCTGAAGGACCTCGGGATGGAAAGATAGGCTATACCCTCAAGGATGGAGGTTTTCCCCGAACCGTTTGGACCCAAAATCAGATTTATCCCTTCCGAGAACTCAAACCCTCCATTTAAATTCTTAAAATTGTAAAACTCTATCCTCTCAACCCTAATATTTCCCCCCTTATGCCGCTTCCCTGCTCAGCCTCTCAAGCTGGTACCTCAGCTCCTCGGGTATTTGGGCTATAACCCTTTCAACCTCCTCCTCTTTTAGCTCCTTAAGCCTTATTATGCTCTCAACGGCGGGAAGGGTGGGGATGTTCTTGGGGTCAAACCCCCTCTCCTTCGTGTAATACATAAATGTATCATAAGCGGACCTTATCGCTTTTGCTATTAGAAAGGTTTTCTTGGGTGAGGAAGAAGCGTCTATTTCGTGGAAGGCGTTCTGCTGGAGGAAGGCGAGCTTAATGATCCTTGCGGTTTCAAGCAAAACCCTCTGTTCGTCCTGAAGGGCGTCAGGACCCAAAAGTTGCACTATATCCTGAAGCTCCCTATCCTTCTGCAAAACATCCATCATCCAAGTTCTAAGAGGTGTCCATTCCTCGCTAACTTCCTTCTCAAACCATCCCTTTACAAGGTCGTAATATAGGGTGTAGGAGATGTTCCAGTTTATTGCCGGATAATGCCTCGCCCTAGCCAAAGAGCTATCGAGAGCCCAAAATCCACCCACCACCCTCAAGGTACTCTGTACCACGGGTTCGGAGAAGTCCCCTCCCGGAGGGCTCACCGCCCCAACCGCGGTTACGGAACCCATCTCCCCCGATAGGGAAACCACCCTACCCGTCCTCTCGTAAAACGCCGCGAGCCTTGAGGCGAGATAAGTGGGATAACCCTCCTCACCCGGCATCTCCTCAAGCCTTGAAGACATCTCCCTCAGAGCCTCCGCCCACCTCGAAGTGGAATCCGCAAGTAGAAGAACGTTATATCCCATATCCCTGTAATATTCCGCCAAGGTTATTCCGGTGTAAATTGAAGCCTCCCTGGCTGCGACGGGCATATTTGATGTATTCACCACCAATATAGTCCTTTCCATAAGGGGACCGCCCGTCTTCGGATCCGTGAGCTCTGGGAATTCAACCAAGACCTCCGTCATCTCGTTCCCCCTCTCCCCGCAACCTATGTAAATAACCACATCAACCAGGGAGTGCTTTGCCAAGCTTTGCTCGGTTACGGTCTTACCCGTACCAAATCCACCCGGAAGGGCGGCGTTCCCACCTAGGGCTATGGGAAATAGAAAATCCAGTATCCTTTGACCCGTTATTAGGGGAACTACGGGTAGGAGCTTTTTTGTAAAAGGCCTCGCCACCCTCACCGGCCACTTGTGCGCCATGGTTATGTTATATGTCTTTCCATCCTTGTCCCTCAAAACCGCTATAGTATCCCAAACCGTATATTCCCCAACCTTTATTTCAACCACCTCAAACTCCTCCTCAAGGTTTGCCTTTAAATTCGGGGGAACCATTATCTTATGCTTAAGGTACTTTGTTTCCTGAACTTCCCCTATCACCGAACCCATCTTAACCTTATCGCCCGTCTTAACCAAGGGTGTAAAGTGCCACTTTTTATCCCTGGGTAGGGCGGGTATATCAACCCCCCTTTCAACGAAGTCCCCCTTTAAAGCCCTGATCTGATCCAAGGGCCTCTGTATTCCATCGAATGCCTGACCTAAAAGACCAGGTCCAAGCTCCACCGCCAATGATTCCCCAGTCCTCTCAACCGGTTCTCCCACCCTTAAACCGGATGTATCCTCATAAACCTGTATAAAAGCAAGATCTTCCGCTATCCTTATAACCTCACCTACAAGCTTCTCCTCCCCCACCCTAACCACCTCGTTCATCCTTACACCCTCAAGACCCTTGGCGACTACGAGGGCTCCCGAGATCCTGTATATTTTTCCCGCCATAAGCGGGTATTATAAGGGTAGCTTCTCGGATAAATCCCCGATTATTGGAATCTTCTTAACTTGCCCTGTTATACCGTATATGAACCCCATTATCCTAGAAATAAAAAGTAGCACCCCCATAATATCCGCGAATGTGCCGTAGTTTGGAAGGAAAGATAGAATAGGCTTTGAAACCGCCAAGAAAACCTCCGCTATGAATATCGTTAGGCTTTGTTTTGCGTGGAACTTTACGAACTTGCTATCGACGAGCCAGTAGAGGATAAACAGGATCCAAATATAGCTTATGCCCGCTATCCACTTGTTTTTCTCAATATCTTCCTTCGTGATTTCCCCTTCCATTCCTAAAAATTCTAAGGTGGAACCGCCTTAAAATCCCTTTATGCTTTTTGCCCTCTCTTATATCCTTATCCCTATGGATGAAAGCCAAACGGACCACCTGAGGGCTTACGGGGTGGTTTATTGGGCGATCTCAAGGGGTTATGAGGTTGAGTGGTTGTTAAACTTCAGGGGGGGTTCTTTTCTGATATACTCAAACTCCGAGGAAGTAAAGAGGAGGCTTGTAAGCAGGGGGGTTTATTACGAAACTTTGGGGGAAAGCGACAGACTGGAAATAGAAGGGATAATAGAAAAGAGTAATATGTCCAAGGTGAAGCTTCAGAGCCTTCCTAAGCTCGCGGTTTATGCCCCGAAATACTCGGAACCTTGGGACGATGCGGTAAGGCTTGCCCTTGACTATGCCGAGATCCCTTACGATCTAATATGGGATGAGGAGATATTGCAGGGGAAACTGAAAAATTACGATTGGGTTCATTTGCACCACGAGGATTTTACGGGTATGTTCGGGAAGTTCTGGGCGGGATACTCAAATGCCCCTTGGTACATACAAATGGTACAAACTTCCGAGAATGTGGCAAAGAAGTATAAATTCAAAGGTGTTAGGGAGCTAAAGCTTGAAGTGGCAAAAAGGATCAAAGATTTCGTTTCAAATGGGGGTTACCTCTTTGCCATGTGTTCCGCTCCCATAACCTTGGACATAGCTTTAGCCGCGGAAAACGTGGATATATTGGATGTTCCGTTTGATGGGGATCCGGTTGACCCAAACTATCAGGAGAAACTGGACTTTTCAAAGACCCTATTTTTAAAGTATGCGAAGGTGATAACTAACCCATATATATACGAGCATACGGATGCGGATGCGACGAGGGACATAGCATCCTTAGGGGAGAATTCTTACTTTTACCTTTACGAATTTTCAGCGAAAATTGACGAAATCCCAACTATGCTCACCCAGAACCACACGAGGGCTATAAAGGAATTTTTAGGTCAGGATTCGGGGGTGTATAAGGATAAGCTAAAAAATTACGTTGTTGTCCTTGCGGAGAATACGAGGGTAAATGCCGCAAAGTACATTTTCGCACCTTACGGGAAGGGTTTCTTTAGCTTTTACTTTGGGCACGACCCTGAGGATTACCAGCACTTTGTCGGAGAACCTCCAACCGATCTATCAAAGCACAAAAACTCCCCAGGCTATAGGATAATCCTAAACAATATCTTTTTACCTTCCGCACAGAAGAAGAAACTGAAAACATAATCCACTTTATAATACCCGCACGATGTAGGGGGATTTGGAATTAAATGGTTAGGGGTTCCATAAAGTGGAAGGTTTCTTATGTGATTTCTTATCCAATTTTTAGGTTCGTTTTGGGTGTTAGGGAATTCGGAAGGGAGAATGTGCCATTACAGGGTCCGGTGATAATAGCATCAAACCACAGGAGCGCTTGGGATCCGCCGGTTTTGGCCTTCGCATCCCCAAGGGAGATCCACTTCATAGCAAAGAGGGAGCTTTTTAACCCCCTATTATCCCCTTTTATAAGGTTCTATAATGCCCATCCCATAATAAGGTCCGCCGGGGCAAAAGGTGCTCTGTTAACCGCCCTAAGGTTGCTTATGAAGGATCTCGCAATACTTATATTTCCGGAGGGTACGAGAAATAGGACGGAAAGCCCCCTCTTGCCTTTAAAAAAGGGTATTGAGTGGTTGGCATACAGGGAAGAGATTTACGATAAGGTTGCGGTGGTTCCCACCTATTTGGAAAGGAAAATGTGGGGCTTTAACGTTTATTTTAACAGGGCGATATACCCGAGGGAGATAAAGAGGGAAGACTTTTTAGAGGTTTTAAAGGAAGGGATTTTAAAGGCTAAGGAAAAAAAGGAGGTAGGGTATGGAATTTGAGATCTTTAAGGAAGTTGAGAGTTTGCCAAGCGATATCATAAAAAGGGGAATAGAGGGTGTTGATCTCCCCAAGGAAGGGGAGATAGTGGAAGGCGTGGTGATGGATATAAGGGGGGATGAGGTGTTCATAGACATAGGGGGAAAGGCGGAGGGGATCCTACACATCTCGGAGTTCAAGGGGCAGATCCCGAAGATAGGGGATAGGGTCCTCGTGTACGTGGAGAAAGCGGATGGTGTGAGGGGAATGAAGTTATCAAAGTACAAGGCGGACTTTGAGAGGGCTTGGGATCAGATATACGAGGCGTTCCAGAGCGGGGCGATGGTTGAGGGTAAGATCTCAAAGAGGGTGTCGGGTGGTTATATGGTGGATGTTTTCGGGGTGGAGGCTTTTATGCCCAAGTCCCTATCAGGGGATGTTAGCAAGGCGAAGACCCTACATAGCGGTAAAACCATAAGGGTAAAGATAACGAAGGCGGACAAGGAAAAGAGGGTAATAATAGTCTCAAGGAAGGATGCCCTTGAGGAGGAGGAGATAATAGCCAAGCAGAAGCTATCGGAGCTTAAGCCAGGAATGGTTGTTAAGGGAACAATCACCCACATCATAGAATCCGGCGTGTTCGTTGATATCGGTGGGGTTGAGGGGTTCGTACATATAAGCGAGCTTGCCTGGCACAAGCCCAAGAAGATAGAGGATTTCGTAAAAATAGGTGAGGAGGTATCCGCAAAGGTTCTGGACGTTGACCCGGAAAACAAGAGGCTATCTTTATCTATAAAGCAACTTCTACCGCACCCATGGGAGACGGTCGCGGAAAAATACCCGGTGGGTTCAAGGGTTAAGGGTAAGGTGACGAAATTGGTGGATTTTGGGGCGTTCGTTGAGGTGGAGCCGGGGGTGGAGGGTTTGGTTTATATAAGCGAAATAAGGTGGGGAAAGCCCCCAGCCCATCCCTCCGAGGTTTTAAAGGTTGGACAGGAGATAGAAGCCATAGTTTTAAATGTGGATGTTGAAAGGCAGAGGATGTCTTTAGGGATAAAGCAAACCCAGCCGGATCCTTGGACCACGGTAAGGGAGAGGTACAAGATCGGGGATAGGGTAATTGGGAAGGTTTACGACTTTGACCAGTACGGGGCATTTGTTGAGCTTGAGGACGGGCTCGTAGGGTATCTTCACGTTTCCAACATATCCTGGACGAAGAAATTCAAACATCCCTCCGAGGCCCTAAAGAAGGGTAAGAAGTACGAACTTTACGTTCTCGGAATAAACGATAAGGAGCACTTCGTGGAGCTATCCCTAAAGCACCTTTACCCCAACCCTTGGGAGAAGCTCCAGAAAGAGGTAAGCGAAAATACACCTTTAAAGGTCGTAGTAAGGGGAGCATCAAGCAAGGGACTTATAGTGGAGCTTGCGGATTATCAGGTGGAGGGCTTTGTCCCAATATCACAGCTTGTAAGGAAATCCCCATTTGAATATAAAGCGGGAGAAGAGATAGATGTTGCGGTAATAAGTATTGAGGCGGATAAGAAGAGGATAGTTTTATCCGAGAAAGCGTACCAGAGGATGAAGGAGGAGATGGAAAAGAAGGCTATGAAGGAGGAGGTGGAGAAGGCGGAAAAGAAGGTTGCGGAGACAAAGCCTACGCTAAGCTTGGGGGACATACTGAAGCAGGAGATGGAGAGGTTAAAGAAGTTGAAGGAGTAAATTTTGCTCGGGCGGGGTTTTATCTTTACGATAGTTCAGATATACTATCCCGAAAGCGTTTTGGTTTATTCCAAGCTCTATGCCCCCGCCCGCCTTTTTGTTTTAAAAAATGATACCGCAAGGTGGAAAATATCCATTCAAGTTGATAACCTATGCTCCAAGGTGGAATATAGGGAAATTTTCAGGCCGGAGGGATATATAAAAGATAGCGTTCTATGTGCCCTCAGGGGTGTAAAAAACTTTAATGCCTACGCGGAGATCGTGGATCACAACTCGGGAAAGGTATTAAAAACCGTAAAGGGGAAAAACCTTGAGAACAAAAGGGACATCCTGGTATCCTCTTTGATTTACGAATATGTGGAAGATGGGGTGAAACTTATGTTAAAGGTGATATCCCAAAGGGAGGTATCCGTCCGCTTCGGCTTTAAGAACCAATGGGAAAGGTGGAAGTACTTTGATCCGATAAAATTGCAAGGTGATACCCTAATTGAGGTTTTTATCCCAAAGCGAGCTCTCTCTTTTGGGGAAATTAGGTTCTCGGCGGATGTGGATGGGCTAAGGAGGGAAACGGAGATCCTCTTTAACGAGTTCAACATAGAGAACGATAAGGACTTTAGGGTTCTTCTTTCGGTTTTGGACTTCGTTTACGGTAAAAAAACGGACATTCTAAAGAAAAAGGGGGACAGGAAGGAAAATTGGGAGAGGTTTTGGGAGGAGATGGGTGGGGAAAAGGCAAAGGAAGCTTTCTTAGAAAGGCTTTACACCGCAATGTACCTTTATCCGAGCAATCTGAGGAATAAAATATCCGACAGAGCCCTAGTATATACGAAGTTTGGACCTCCCGACGAGATCCTAAACCAACCCTTCAGGTTTGAGGGGAAACCCTACGAGGTTTGGTACTATTATAGGCTCGGCCTGAGATTTGTATTTGTGGATTTTGATGGGACGGGGGATTACAGGATGGTTCCCGAAAGTTATTTGGACATTATGAGGTGAAAGTAGGAATAATTTCTTACTTTTTCCCCCCCAACAACTCCTCCGGAGCCCAAAGGTGGTCAAAACTTGCCCTTTATTTAAAGGAACTGGGTGCCGAAGTTTTCGTGATATCCGCATTTGGCGATAAATTCGGTGGTGAGGATGAAGGGAGGTTTTTGGAGATTTCAGAAAAAATAAAGGTTTATCCCCTACCCCACTTCCAACCTTACAGGTTTCCCGTTTCCGGAAAGGGAGAAATTCTGAAGTTTTTCCTTATCCCGGATGCCAGAATCTTTTTCTTCTTGAAGTATTACGGAAAGATCCGGGAAATACTCCAGGGGGAGAAACCCGACTTGGTAGTGATAACCGCTCCCCCTTTTTCCGCATTCCTAACGATACCAACTCTATCAAGGTTAAAGATTCCATTCGTTGCGGATCTTAGAGACGTGTGGATAAGCGATCCCAGGAGGAAAAACAAGTTGGCGGACTTTTTCCTTGAAAGATGGGCTTTGAGGAAAGCTAAAGCGGTCTTCTGTATAAACGACCCTTGCGTGGAGGAAGTAAGGAAGTTTAACGAAAAGGTTTTCTTAATTCCACATTTTTACGACCCGAGGGAGTATAGGCTTGAAGCTATAAAGCATCAAGATGTTTGGGTTTCCCACGTAGGTAGCATTTTCCATGAGAGGAATATAACCCCCCTGATTTCCGCATGTAAGAAGTTGAACTTTACCCTTAGGCTCGTGGGGCCTGGTTCGGAGAGGTTGGGGGGATTTGGTCCCGTAAGTAGGAGGGATGCATTAAGGGAAATGGTATCCTCGGATGTTCTTATTGCGATTTACGGTAATGATGAATCCCAAAATTTTGTCTCATCCGTAAAGCTATTTGAGTATTTGGGTGCCGGAAAACCCATAGTCGTTATATCCCCGAGGGGATACATAAGGAAAATAGCCCAGGACCTGAATTTGGGGATATGCGAAAATTCGGAAGAGGAGATAATGGAAAGGTTAAAAGAGGCCATGAACGGAAAATATTATCCAAGGGAGCCGGAAAGATATTCAATTGATGTGGTGGGAAGGAGGGTTTTCCAGATTCTGCAAATGATTCGCAAAAACTGACCAAAACGGTCAGAATTCAACCTAAAAATTGACAGACGAGGTCAGGATTATGATGATCGCGATAATAAGCATAAGCGCCGAAAGGGCTATAAACATCTTGGATTACATAGCGAGGGATTATAGGGATATAGTTGTAAACGGGGAAATAGTTGATACCGCAGAGTGGGAGGAGATAAACGCCTTCGCCCAAAAACTTAAAGGATATCCCTTCGCGGATACCCTTATTTCCCTCATGTCCTCCCGTGTCCCGGCGGAAACCCTTGAATCTTACATAAAAACCGTAAAGGCTAAGTTTTTGGGAACGATCAAGATCTCACCCCCAATTCCCGACCTTATAAGGGGTAGGGAACTTTACCTAAGGCATTGCTCAAACTGTCATGGAGAGGACGGGAAATCCGAAACGCCCTTGGCGCAAGAGCTTGACCCGAAACCCAGAGTTTTATACAAAAATAAATCTCTTAGCCTCTTAAACGTCTTTCATTCTATGTACGGGATAGGTGGGACCGCGATGCCCTCCTTTGAACATTTACCGGAAAAGGATAGGTGGGATATCTCCTTCTTCGTTTTAACCTTGGGAAGGGATACATCGAGCGCTGTACTCCCATTGAGCACCTCCCAGATTTTAACCTTAAGCGATGAGGAATTGTTTGAATACTTAAAATCCCTTGGTGTTGAGGAACCCGAAAGGTACATAAATGCCTTGAGGAAGAAACCCCAAATTTACCTCTCTCAAAAACCGAAGGATAAACTCCTGAGGTACCTTGAGATGGTAGCCTTCCTGACAAAATCCGGAAAATTCAAAGAGGCGAATGAGATGCTCCTTGAAGCTTACTTTGAGGGTTTTGAGCCTATGGAGGGTTTCCTCCCCTCGGATAAGGTGAGGAAAATTGAAATGAGGTTCAACGAGATAAGGAAAATGCTGGAGAGAAAAGACGAGAGGGCTTATGAAATGATATTGACCCTTAGGGGAGAGATCTTAAACTTGAACGGGTTTAACCCACTTGTTGGGTTCTTGGGTTCGTTTGGGATAATATTCAGGGAGGGGCTTGAGGCTATTCTCATAGTCGCCGCCATATTGGCGGTATTATCCTCCCTCGGATATAATAGGGAGAAGATCTTTGTTAATCTCGGATGGGTGAGCGCCATACTTGTGGGTTTGATTCTTTGGTTTTTTGCCCAATTTCTAATTAAGATATCCGGATTTGCGAGGGAGTTTGTTGAGGGGATCTCCGCCCTCCTTGCCAGCGCGGTCCTGTTTTATGTGGGGCATTGGTTATTTTCCAAGGCGGATGCGAAAAAGTGGAAGGATTATATAAGATCTTCGGTTGTTAAGAGCTTGAAGGGTTCATACAGGTTCGGCCTCTTCGGTCTATCCTTTATAGCGGTTTTCAGGGAAGCCCTTGAAACCGTACTTTTCTATCAGGCCCTTTTGGTTCAGACGGAAAATCCAACCCCAATAATTTTAGGTTTTTTGGTGGGTTTGGCGGTATTATCCCTTATCGCCTGGAGCATATTTTACCTCAAGAAGAGGCTTCCAATAAATCAATTCTTTGCCTTCAGTGGTACGGTCCTTCTCATCCTCTCCTTTATCCTCACGGGTAAGGGTGTAAGGGCTTTTCAGGAGGCGGGTATTTTACCAATTACTCCTGTTCCCTGGGTCCCAGAGATTTCTTTTCTCGGAATTTACCCTTACGCGGAGACGGTTTTCGTCCAAATGCTCCTACTCCTTGCGGTTTTCGGGGTATTCGTTTTAAGCTTCTATGGGGAGGTGAAACGTAGGGGGGAGGTTCTTAATAGGGTATCTTCCATTGAGGCGGAATTAAAGGAAATTTACCGAAGTTTGGAGGATGTAAGATGTAGTATAGGTGCGTGCATATTGGAAAGTCATATAGAGAACATAAGGGAATCCCTGAGGAAGTTGGATATGGAGGTTTTGGCGATAGAGGAAAGGCTCGCATCCTTTGAGAAAATAACGGAGGTATAATTCACACGATGGAAAGAAAACCGGAATGGTTGAGGGTGAGGTTGAACACGGATGGGAAATTCACGGATGTTAAGGGGGTCTTGAGGGGGCATAACCTTTATACGGTTTGTGAGGAGGCGAGGTGTCCAAATATTTACGAGTGTTGGGGGCATGGTACCGCAACGATAATGATATTGGGGGATGTATGCACAAGGGGTTGTAGGTTCTGTGCGGTAAAAACCGGAAACCCGGGAGGTAAGGTGGATCCCAACGAACCCATGAACGTTGCGAGGGCGATAAGTAAGCTAAACCTACGGTATATAGTTTTGACGATGGTGGATAGGGATGATTTGCCGGATGGGGGGGCGGAACATGTGGCAAAAACGATATTCTATATAAAGACCCTAAGGCCGGACGTAAAGGTGGAGGCTTTGGTTGGGGATTTTCAGGGTAAAAAGGAGAGCATAGAAAGGGTGGTTTTCTCCCCCCTTGACGTTTTCGCCCATAACGTTGAAACCGTAAGGAGGCTTACCCCAAAGGTCAGGGACAGGAGGGCATCTTACGAACAATCCCTATTTGTCCTAGAATACGCTAAGAAACTAAGGAAAGACATATACACCAAATCAAGCATTATGGTGGGCTTGGGTGAAACTGAAGAAGAGGTTTTACAAACCCTGAGGGATTTAAGGGAAGTTGGGGTTGATATTGTTACCATTGGGCAGTATTTGCGCCCAACACCAAAACATTTGCCCGTCGTTGAGTACGTCTCACCCCAGAAGTTCAATTATTACAGGGAAAAGGCTTTACAGATGGGGTTTAAGGAAGTATTCGCGGGTCCCTTAGTTAGGTCATCTTACAGGGCGGACAAGGTTTTTCTCAACGCAAACGGAGAGTTTTGATCTTAAGCTATCTATAAGGCTAAAGATCTCCAAGCCCGGCGATAGCTGATTTGGATCAAGCTTTATTACGCATTTCTTTTCAAACCCCATTCTGCCCGAGAACTCGTAAGGAACAACCGCCACATCAAAATCCCCACTTAAAACATCCTCCACCGAAACACCCTTATACCCTTCAATCCATGAGAAGTAATTCTTCCCACCAAATAGCCTCAAAATCTCGGAAATGTACGTATTTCTCCCCGCCACAAAAACCGGAGATTCTGATATTATTACTACAAAATAAAATTCTCCCAAGGGCTTTATCCTTTTTACCGCCCTTTCAATGCTATCCGCCAGCTCCTTTGCCCTACCCTCCCTCCCCATCATCCTACCAAGCTCCAAGATCCCGCTTATTAGCTCCTCAACGCTTTCCGGCGAGAAATCGTAAGTTCTGATTCCCATGCTCTCCAGCCTCTCCTTTACCCTCCTTTGCATAGGCAGGGTGATTATCACAAGGTCCGGCTTTAAGGACCTTATCCTCTCGTAATCAGGGTTTATAAGATCCCCAACGATGGTTTTTGAACCCTTGAGGGGACTAAACGTTGAAACCCCAACCAAATTTTCGCTCGCTCCCATTTCGTATATTATCCTATCCGCGGAAGGAACCAAGGAGATTATACCCCCCTTTCTCCCCCCACAATTAAACAATATCAAAAACCCTATAAACGTTACCCGCACCCTGTAGAAGGACCACATCCCCTTCCTCCAAGATCTTCCTCAAGAGCTCCGCGGCCTCTTCAAAAGTTTCAACCAAATAAACCCCATCCTTTCCCATACCCTTCATAACGCTATATATAAGCTCCGAAGAAACACCCGGTATAGGCTTTTCCCCCGCGGGATATATGGGAAGTAGAATTACGATATCGGATTTTAACAAAACCTCCCCAAACTCCCTGTACAGATCCATCGTCCTTGTGTACCTGTGAGGTTGAAATACGGTTATCACCCTCTTCCCTATTCCCCTTGCAACCTCTAGAACATTTTTTATCTCGTTTGGGTGATGTCCATAGTCGTCAACGAAAATCGCCCCGAACTTTTCCCCCTTGATCTCAAACCTCCTACCTACCCCCTTAAAGCTCTCCAAACTCTCCAAGGCTTCCCTCAAGGGAATATCCAGCTCCCAGGCAACTATTAAACTCGCAAGGGCGTTCAAGACATTGTGCCTTCCCGGAACGTTAAGTTTTCCCTTTAACCTTTCCCCAAAGCCCGAGAGCTCAAACTCCGAAGATAAACCAAAAACTTTAACGTTTTCCGCATAAAGGTCGTTCTCATTTGAAAACCCATAAGTGAAAACCCTCTTTTCTAAGAAGGGTAGGATATCCCTAACGTTTTTATCGTCCCCGCAAGCCACAACGGAGCCATAAAAAGGTACCTTGTTTGCAAACTCAATGAAGGCCATCTTCAAGGATGCCATACTCCCGTAAGTGTCCATATGCTCCCTGTCTATGTTGGTTATCACCGCTATGGTGGGTAAAAGCTTTAGGAAGGACCTGTCCGATTCGTCCGCCTCCGCAACCAAATATTCCCCCCTCCCCACCAAACCCCCAGACCCCACATCCTTTAAGATCCCCCCAACTATAACCGTTGGGTTTTTCCCCACCTCCTTCAGTATATGCCCGATCATTGATGTTGTCGTGCTCTTCCCATGGGCCCCGGAGACCGCTATTGAAAACTTTACCCTCATAAGCTCCGCCAACATCTCCGCCCTCTGTATGATGGGTATCTTTAACTCCTTAGCCCTAACAAGTTCGGGATTATCTGGTCCTATTGCCGAGGAATAGACCACTATGTTTGCCCCCTCAACGTTCTCCGCCCTATGCCCATAAAAAACTTTTATCCCGAGCCTTTCCAACCTCTCCGTGGTCTCCTTCCTTGATATATCCGAACCGCTAACCTCAAATCCTAGGCTGTGAAGTATTTCCGCCAAACCGCTCATCCCAGAACCCCCTATCCCTATCATGTGGATCCTTGAGAACCTAGTTTTTGGTACAAGAAGCACGATAGGGGATTATAAACCCGCTTATAATACCTCCTTGTGGAGATAATGGAAAGGATCTTGGAGGCTTTAAAAAAGAATAGGGAAAATGCGATATGGGGAGCGGTGGCTTTGGCGGTGGTGATAGGGGGAGGGATATACTACTGGTGGAACACGAACAAGACAAAGATGGAAAAGGGAGAGATCGGCTACCTAAGGGCTATGCTTATGAACCTTAGGGATGAGAGATCCCTTGAGGAGGTGGCAAGATCCTCAAAGGGTACCATTTGGGGCGATATGGCCCTTTTGGATCTCGCAAACTCTTACTACCTTAAGGGGGATGTTAAGAAAGCCTTAGAGTACGTAAGGGAAGTTTCTGGGAAGAATTTTGCCCTATCGGTCGCAAAGGCTATTTACACTTACGCCCTTAAGAACGACATAAACGAACTTAAAAAGGACTTTTCCCTTGATTACCCATCCATTTCGCAATACATCAAGATCAAACTCGCTGAAAATCTCATAGAGGAGGGGAAATTCAAGGAAGCAAAGAGCATCATGGAGCCCCTTGCAAAAGATCCATTCTCGCCTTATAATAGTAAAGCTATGTCGCTTTTGAGGTTGGTTGAAGCATTTACGGGGAGGTGAGGGTATGTTTATGGGGACGCCGAACTTCACGGAGAAAGCCAAAAGGGTTCTGGCATCTGCCAAGAGGGAGGCTATGGAGTTTGGGCACGATTACATAAGCACCGAACACCTTATTCTTGCCATGACCCAGGTTTCCGACAGCATGGCGGTTATGATCCTTACCAACCTCGGGGTTGATATTACCGAGCTTAGGGCGGAGATAGAGAAAGGACTTTCAAGGGGTCCTATGAGGAAGACTTACGCCCAGGAGCTTCCCCTTTCCACATCGGCAAGAAAGGCTATAAACAATGCTATAGAGGAGTCAAGAAAGCTTGGGCAGGATAAGGTGGGAACCGAACACATTTTGCTTGGCATACTCTTGGAGGAGAGGTCCTTATCATCTCAAATTCTGGAAAACAAGTTCGGTATAACGGTTTCCCTTGTCAGGGAAGAAATTAAGAGGTTGATGGCGCATGGGAGGTCGGATGATACCCTATCAACGAGCATAGGTTTCTCCTTTGAAACTCCACCAAAGGTTGAACCCCCAAGGAGGCCAAGGGGAAGTACGAGGACGTTGGATCAGTTCTCCACGGACCTTACGGAGCTCGCCCGCCTTGGGAAGTTGGATCCCGTTGTGGGAAGGGAGAGGGAGATAGAGAGGGTAATACATATCCTATCTAGGAGGAAGAAGAATAACCCGGTTTTGCTTGGGGAACCCGGCGTGGGAAAAACCGCGATAGTTGAGGGTTTAGCCCAAAGGATAGTTAGGGGGGAGGTACCCGATGAGCTTAAGGGCAAGAGGATCTTGGCTTTGGACCTTGCGGGTTTGGTTGCGGGTACAAAATATAGGGGACAGTTTGAGGAGAGGATAAAGGCGATCATTCAAGAGGCCACAAGCTCCCCCGACGTGATCCTATTCATAGACGAGTTGCATACCCTCGTGGGTGCAGGCGCGGCGGAGGGAGCCCTCGATGCGGCGAACATACTAAAGCCAGCCTTAGCAAGGGGGGAGATCCAGATCATAGGCGCCACAACAGTTGAGGAGTATAAGAAACATATAGAGACGGATGGTGCCCTTGAAAGGAGATTTCAACCCGTATATGTAGAACCCCCTACCGTGGAGGAAACGATCCAGATCCTAAAAATATTAAAGCCCAGATATGAGGAGTTTCACGGTGTAATATACACGGACGAAGCTTTAGAGGCCGCAGCCAAGCTCTCGGACAGGTACATAACGGATAGGAATTTGCCGGACAAGGCAATAGACCTTATGGACGAGGCTGGAGCGGCGGTTAAGCTTTCCGCCGAGATCCCACAGGAGATGAAAAAACTTGAGGAGGACCTTGAGAGGGTAAGGAGACTTATTGAATTCTCAAGAAGTAGGGGGGACATTGAATCTATGAGGAGGATGGAGGCAAAGGAAAGGGAGATCCTGCAAAAGATGCAGGAAATAAAGGTTAAAAGCAAACCCGTTGTAACGGCGGAGGATATAGCCAAGGTGGTTTCAAGGTGGACTGGGATCCCCGTATCCCAAATTACATACGACGAATCCAAGAAATTGCTACACCTTGAGGAGGAGCTTAAGAAGAGGGTTATAGGGCAGGATGAAGCTATAACTGCGCTGGCTAAGGCGATTAGGAGGGCTAGATCCGGCTTAAAGGATGTAAAGAGGCCCATAGGGAGCTTTATATTCCTTGGACCTACGGGTGTTGGTAAAACCGAGCTTGCCAAAGCTTTGGCGGAGTTTATGTTCGGTAGCGAGAGGGCACTCATAAGGATAGATATGTCCGAGTATATGGAAAAGCACAGCGTATCAAGGCTGATAGGGGCACCTCCGGGATATGTTGGGTACGAGGAAGGGGGGCAGCTAACGGAGGCGGTAAAGAGGAGGCCATATTCCGTTGTTCTCTTTGACGAAATAGAAAAGGCTCATCCGGAGGTTTTAAATGTCTTATTGCAGGTTTTGGAGGATGGTATATTAACCGATGGGCTTGGGAGGACGGTAAGCTTTAGAAATACAATAATCATAATGACTTCAAACATAGGAGTAAGGAGGCTTAAGGAGGCGAGGAGAATGGGGTTTGCGGTTGGGGAGGAGAGGGAGGAGTTCGATTTTGAAAGGTTGAAAGATTTCCTAATTGCGGAGCTTAAGAAGACCTTACCTCCAGAGTTTATAAATAGGGTTGATGAGGTGATTATATTCAGGCCCCTCAACAAGGAAGACCTCGTTAAGATCGTGGAAATCATGTTGAGGGATCTCAGGAAACGTCTTGAGGAGAAGAAGATAACCCTTGAACTTACGGAAAATTTGAAGGTTTGGTTGGTTGAGAAGGCTTACGATCCCGAGTACGGGGCAAGGCCCCTTAGGAGGGTAATAAGGAAGTACATAGAGGAACCCTTATCGGAGGCCGTCATTGCTGGAGAGATAACAGACAACTCGCATGTGATAGCGGATATAGATGTGGAGAAGGAGAAGGTGATTTTCAAAAAGAGTAAGGAAACTTTGCCCGCCTTATAATATTTTCCTAAACTGGGGCGTCGTCTAATTGGCAGGACGCCAGACTTTGGATCTGGTAGTGGAGGTTCGAGTCCTCCCGCCCCAGTTTGGAAATGGAGAAAATAGAAGAGTTAGCCAAATTAAAGCTCGATGAGGACTTAAAGAGGGATATACTTGAAATCCTAAAATGGGTTGAGGTTTTAAGGGATGTTCCGGAGGTCGAACCCCTTTATTCCCCAATTGAAGAATTCTCCCCTTTGAGGGAAGATAAAGTTGAGAGCTGGGATTTTGCGGATGTTTTAAGCGTTGTCCCCAACAGGTTCGGGAACTTCATAAGGTTTCTTTCACCCATAGGGAGGAAAACTTAATTATGAACTCGGAAAGGATAGAAAACTTAATTAAGCAGATTTTGGAGGAGATAGGCGAGGATCCAAATAGGGAAGGTCTAAAGAATACCCCCAAGAGGATCGCAAGGATGTTTGAAGAGATCTTTTCGGGTTACAGGCAAAACCTTGAAGAGGTTATAAACAACGCTATCTTCACCGCGAATTACGACGAAATGATCGTGGTTAAAGATATAGACTTCTATTCAATGTGTGAGCATCACCTTCTCCCATTCTTTGGGGTTGTGCATGTTGCCTATATCCCAAACGGAAAGGTTATAGGTCTTTCAAAGATCCCTAGGATCGTTGAGGTGTTCTCAAGGAGGCTACAAATTCAAGAGAAAATGACGGTTGAGATAGCGGAGGCAATAAACAAAGCGATAAACCCATTGGGGGTTGCGGTGGTTGTGGAGGCGATACACCTATGTTCCGTTATGAGGGGCGTTAAAAAGCATAGGGCAAAGATGATAACGAGCGCGATGGTGGGGATTTTCAAAGAGGATTTAAGAACCCGACAGGAGTTTCTGCATAACATAGGAAGGAATTTTCAGATAAGGTAAAAAGTCCTTTTTGTAAGTTTTGAGTGGCAAGAAGGCAAGGGGATCTGGGGACTTATCAACGGAAATTATTTCAAAAATGTTAGATTTTCTAATTGGAGGGTGTATATAAATAGTTGGGTCAATCACCGAATTTTCAGCCTTATAATATTTTCTATGGTATATGTAATTTCCGCACTCGGCAAAGCGCCTTTTAGTGCTGGGGATTTGGTCCCCCTAACGGTACCCGCGCAGGTTTATAGGGAAGTTTTGCGCGGGAACTTCGTAGGTGGGGCCACATCGTTTTGGAGCAACGCTACAACCAGATACATAACCATATCCGGAATACCCGCAGGTGCCACGGTAGTCAGGGCTCTACTATTCTGGGGTTGCGAGTGTAATTCCTACTCCAACCTTGCCAACATAAACTTTAACGGAACTCCCATTACGGGGACTGTTATTGGATCAACGGGTACCCTATGCTGGGGTACAAACTACTACTTAAACTATATGGCCGATGTAACTTCCCTCGTTCCCGGAAACGGCACATATAGCATCACCGTTCCCAGCGCTTTATCCACAACCCCAGGCGCCGACGGGGCAACCCTTTACGTTGTGTATTGCTCCCCATCCGCATCCGACCCAATAAGGACAATAAGTATATATGCGGGGGCAGAGCTGATATACCCACCTTCATCCCTATCATGGACACAAACCGGCTTTACCGCCACATCATCACCAAGCGCAAAGGTTTCTTTCACCGGTGGTGATTGCCAGGACGGGCTTGTAAATAACCTCTACTTTAATTCCACCTTTGTTTACCTCTGCAATGGTTCTACGCCGGGAAACCATTACGGTTATTGGGAATCCTCTTCGGTTTCAATACCCCCATCCGCAACATCGGTAACGTGGAGATTTGACGCAACAGATTACGACTGCGTATCCCCAAATGTGAGCGTTGTTTCCGTAACATCCGTTGATCCTGTTACATACACCTGCGTCGCTGGATACGAAGACCCCGTTTTTGTTGACGAGAAGGGCAAGGTTTATTCCGAGGAAAACGTAGAAGCCTATGATGTGACTGGAAAGAAGATAGCGGAAGGGAAGAGATTTCATCTACCCAAGGGTGTTTATATCTTAAAGTACAGTAAAGGAACCAAGAAGGTGATTATCAGATAAGGTGAATTTCCCCAAAAGCCTTAGAGCACTTGGAGCAAACCCCCTCAAATTCCTCCTCAAACCACATCCAGCACCTTGGGCATTTCTTACCTAATGCGTGTGAAACTTTCCAAAGTCCGTATTCACCGTCAAGGGATTCTTCTCCCTTTGGATTATCCGTCATCAGGAACTGCGAAACCCCGAATATCTCAACTAGGTAAGGTTTGTACTTCTCAAGGATCCTCCCATAATCTCCCTTGGGCTTTACCTCTATCCTTGCATCAAGGTTCTGCCCTATTACTTTCCTTTCCCTCCTCAAAACCTCAAGTATTGGATAAACCTCATCCCTCATCCTTAAGATAACCTCAAATTCCCTTTCAAGTTCTTCGTCCCTAAAGCTTTCGGGAAGATCATTCCATACTTCCAAAAAGACGCTTTCGGAGTTTTCCTTAAAAGGTGAAAATCCCCAAGCTTCTTCAACTGTATGCGGTATTATGGGGGCAAAGATCATTAGGAGGTGATAAAGTATGTAGTAAAGCGAGGTTTGGGCGGACCTTCTCTCCCTTGATTTGGGAGCATATGTGTAAAGCCTATCCTTAAGTGCTTCAAAGTAGAAGGAGGACATATCAACTATAAAATTATACGCGTCCCTGAAAACTTTTTCAAAGGCAAAGTTTTCGTAATGTTCCCTGCAATCTTTAACTAGGGTGTAAAGCTTGCTTAAAGCCCACCTGTCTATGGGCAAAAGTTCGGAGTATTCAAGGGGTTTATCAAAATCGTAGAGGTTTGATAGTAGATACCTATATGTGTTCCTTATTTTTCTATACGCATCCACCACCCTAGCCATTATCTCATCGCCGATCCTTATATCCTCCGTGTAATCGGATGATGCCACCCACAACCTTAAAACGTCCGCACCATATTTTCCTATGACCTCTTGGGGTGATACCACGTTCCCAAGGGATTTGTGCATGGCCCTTCCGAGGTGATCCAAGACAAAACCGTGAGTAATAACCGCCCTGTATGGGGGTTTTCCCTTTGAAGCCATACCTATCATAAGGGATGCGTTAAACCAACCCCTATGTTGATCCCACCCCTCAAGGTAAACATCCGCGGGCCAACCTATTCCCCTCCTATCCAAAACCGCTATGTTTGTTGAACCGGAATCAAACCAAACATCCAAAATATCATACTCCTTCTCAAAATCCCTACCGTTACAGTTTTTACAGGTGAAGTTTTCGGGCAAGAATTCCTTAATATCCTCCGTAAGCCATGCGTCGGAATTTCCTTCCCTTATCTTCTTTGCCAAATTCCTCACAATTTCGGGATCCAAAATAACCTCCCCACAATCCTTACATTTAACCGCGGGTATGAAAACACCCCATGCCCTCTGCCTTGATATTACCCAGTCCGGCCTCTCCTTAACGGACATATATATTCTGTTTATGCTCTCCTCTGGATGCCACTTTACATCCTCCTTTATAGCCTTAAGCGCCCTTTCCCTAAGATTTTGGTGATCCACGGAGAGGAACCATTGCCCGGTAGCCCTGAATATTAAAGGTTTCTTATATCTCCAATCGTGGGGATAGCTGTGCCTGTACTTGCCAAGCTTAACAAAAAAGCCCAACTCCTTCAACCTCTCTATCGCCCTTTCCCCCCCCTCCTCTATCCTCTTACCCGCCACATTTAAAGGATATTTTGTTTGCCTATCCGCATCTTGGGTAAAGTTCCCAACCTCATCCACGGGTGAGAAAACCTCAAGGTTGTAAATTTTCCCAACCTCGTAGTCCTCCTTACCGTGCCCAGGCGCAATATGAACTATCCCAGAACCCTCCTCCGAAGAAACGAAGTCCGCAAGGATACCGAGGGATACCCTATCCGAAAATAGGGGGTGCTGGAACTTTTTATACTCAAAGTATTTTCCATTCTCAACCCTCAAAACCTCCCATTCCCAACCGAGCTCTTCCCTTATCCTCTCCGCGTTTTCCTTACCGAAAACCACTACTTTCCCATCCACCTTTGCAAATAGATATTCCATAATTGGGGAAAAGGCAAAAGCCCTGTTTCCAAAAAGCGTCCAAGGGGTTGTAGTCCAGACCAGAATATAAAACTCCTCGTCAAGGCATTTGGTTAAGAACCACAAAGATGGGGATTCCTTTTCGTAATATTCTATCTCCGCCATCGCAAGGGCGCTCTGACTTTCCCTTGACCAAGGTAACGGCATATACCCCCTGTATATATACCCTTTTTCAATTAATTCCGCCAAGAGCTCCGTTTCATCCGCCTCAAAGTTCGGATCCATCGTTAAATATATATCATCCCAGTCGGTTAAAACTCCAAGCCTCTTAAACTCCTCCTTCTGAATTTCCACCCACTTTTTAGCGAATTCTCTACTCTTTTGCCTTATCTTTAACTTCACCTCCGGATCTTTTATCCCCTTTTCCCTCACAAGTTTCTTTATTTCCTCATCGTTCTCTACAACTTCCTTCTCTATGGGCATGCCGTGGTTATCCCAACCCAAAACGAAGCTTATCCTGTACCCCCTCAATGCTTTGTACCTTACGAGGATATCCTTGAGGGTTTTATTGAGGGCATGCCCTATGTGTATATGTCCGTTTGAATAAGGGGGTCCGTCGTGTAGGATGAACAAGGGAGCATTTCTCTCCTTTAGCTTCTTGAAAATCCCCCTTTCCTCCCAAAACCTTTGGAATATGGGTTCCCTTTCTGGTAGATTTCCCCTCATGGGGAAATCCGTTTTTGGCATATTTAGGGTATCCTTGTAGCTTCCCATAATTACAGCCTTTCCGAAACCGTCTTCCCCTGCAAGAAGTATAATAGATAATCCGGACCCCCAGCCTTCGCGTCCGTACCCGACATATTAAACCCACCGAAGGGATGAACGCCAACTATCGCGCCAGTACATTTCCTGTTTATGTAAAGGTTCCCAACGTGAAATTCGCACTTTGCCTTATATACCTTCTCCCTGTTCCTCGTGAAAACGGAGCCCGTAAGCCCATAATCCGTATCGTTTGCTATCCTCAAGGCATCATCAAAATCCTTTGCTTTTATAACCGAAAGAACCGGGCCGAAGATCTCCTCCTGGGCGATCTTCGCATTAGGTGGGACGTCCGCGAATATGGTGGGTTGTATGTAATAACCCTCATCGTAAATTCCTCCCCTCATCTTCTCCCCTCCAAAAACGAGCTTACCTTCCCCCTTCCCTATCTCTATGTAATTCAGTATCTTCCTTTCGGAGCTTTCGTTTATCACAGGTCCCATAAATTTGTTCTCCGCGGGATCCCCTATCTCTATCCTTTTTGCCTCTTCTACGACCGCCGAGAGTATTTTATCATAAACATCCTCAACTATTATTAGCCTTGAAGCCGCGGAACACTTTTGCCCCTGATAACCATAAGCGGAAACTATTATCTGGTTTGCTATAAAGGGTATGTCCTTCTCATCTATCTCGTTATCAACTATTATTGCGTCCTTTCCCCCCATCTCCGCTATTACCCTCTTGAGCCACTTCTGCCCCGGCCTTACCTTTGCAGCTTCCTCGTATATCCAAACCCCCACATCCTTTGATCCCGTGAAGGCGATCATGCGGATCTTTGGATGCTTAACAAGATAGCCACCCAGGGAACCGCCCGAGCCTGGTAGGAAGTTTATAACGCCATCGGGAAGCCCCGCCTCCCTCATTATATCCATAAATAGATAACCCATCATGGGGGAATCGGATGCGGGTTTTAATATTACCGTGTTTCCCGTAACGACCGCTGCAACCGTCATTCCCGTGAGGATCGCCAAAGGGAAATTCCAGGGTGGTATAACTGCTACGACTCCCAAGGGGATATAAAAATACTCGTTGTTTTCGCCGTATATATGGGCAAGGGGCCTATTCCCCGCAATCTCAAGCATCTGATGCGCGTAATAGTCAAGGTAATCTATCGCCTCCGCCACATCCGCATCCGCTTCCACCCAGTTTTTCCCCACCTCATAAACCATCCACGCGGTTATCTCAAACCTCCTCCTCCTTAAAACCTCCGCCGCCTTAAATAGGAATCCCGCCCTTTCCTCAGCGGGAAACCTACTCCAAAACTCGAAGGCCTTCCATGCACTCTCTATGGCAATATCCGCTTCCTTTTCTCCCGCAGCATAAAACTCCGCTATCAATTCGTTTTTATGTGCCGGGTTAAAAGATCCAAAAACCTTATCGGTTTTATATTCTTTCCCGTTTATGATTATCGGATATCTCTTTCCAAAGTTCCTTTTTGCATTTACTAAAGCATCCTTTATGGCCTTAATGTTTTCCTCCTTTGAAAAATCCGTAAAAGGCTCGGGTCTGAAGGGTCTCATAGGCGGGTATTATACCGTTGAAAGTTATGCTGGTATTCATCTTTAGAATATCCAAAACATGAGAATGTATAGGCTATACAGGGAACAGATTGTGCAAGGGGATATCAAAGATATATGGAAATTCTTCTCGGATCCCCGTAATTTGAGCAAGATAACCCCACCGGATATGAACTTTAAGATTTTGACGGAAGATCTTCCCGACGAAATCTTTACCGGTCTAATAATTGAATACGAGGTATCACCATTTGGTAACATCCCTGTTCATTGGGTGACGGAAATAACAGCCGTTGAAAAATATAAGTACTTCATAGACGAACAGAGGTTTGGTCCGTACAAGTTTTGGCATCACTTACATCTGTTTGAAAGTTTGGACGGGCAAAAAATAAAAATCATAGATAAGGTGCATTACATAATTCCGTTTGGTATTTTGGGGCAAATCGCAAACGCCCTGCTCGTGAGAAAGAGACTGGAATATATATTTGATTACAGGGCAAAAACCATAGCGGAAATATTCGGTTGAAACGAATTATCTCCTAATGATATACTCCTTCTTACAGAAGATGCAAACCGCCCTCGTTCCATCCTCAATGCTCTCATCCTGCAAAACCGTCTCTATCAACCTCTCATAGTTGCACCAGCAATCGTAATAATAATCCCTCTCGTCCAAGGGTTCAACTTCCCCCGCCAAATACTTTAAAAGAGACAAAGAAGAGTTGCCCTTTGAGAGGAAAAGGCTTACAGAAAACCCCTTTAACTTCTCCTCAATCTCTGAGATCTCCCTTTCCTCCGCCTCCGCCAAAACCTCAATTATGAAACCCCCCGCGCTTACCACCTGCCCGTACTCCCCCACCAAAACCCCCAAACCCACAGCACTTTTTCTCTGCTCAGATTGATAAAGGAAATATGCGAAATCCTCCCCTATTTCCCCGCTTACCAACGGCACCTCGCTTATATAACCCTCCCTTATCACCCTCATTATCCCGCTTTTAACTATACCAGAAACGTTGAGCTTTCCATCCTTAAGTTCCGCTTCCGCATTTGGGTTCGCAATGTACCCCCTTACCCTTTGTCCCTTAATTTGGGCTATAATTCTCCTTGCAGGTCCCGAGCAAGCTATCTCAACAGTTATACCCCTAGGTTCGGAACCCCTGTACATCAAACCATAAAGCACGGTACCAGTTAAAACCCTACCCAAAAGGGCGGTTGAAGTTGGGGAAGTCTGATGGATCCTCCGGGCTTCCGCGACTATGTCCGTACTTTCAACCACCCCAAAGATCAGGTTCCCTTTCCTTGCAAGGAAAGCTTTACCCATATCAAAACTCCATAACCAAACCGTTCAAAATCCCAACCGCTTTATTTTTTACCACAATAAAGCTCTCAACGAAGTTTATTCCAAGCCTGTCCGCTATATCCTTTATGTTCTTCGTGAACCTTATGTCCTCCTTTGAGGGTTCATCCCTTCCATCAACATGGTTGTGGGCGAGGATAAACTGCGATGCGGAATTTTTGAATATGGGTTCAAATATCTCCCTCGGATGGATCATTACGGAGTTTAAGCTCCCTACCCCTATTACCTCCGTCTTTATGTGAAAACCCGCCCCGTCGTACATAATCAAAACCAGGTTTTCCTTCCTCTCCTGTGAAAGATTATAAAAAATTGCGGATAAATGCTTCCTATCAAAGGGCTGGAGCTCCTTGTGATACACCCTCCTTCCAAGCTCAAATGATGCGGAAAGCCTTAAAGCCTTTGCCAAACCTATACCCTCAACCTTTGCAAGGGCCTTTATGGGCATCTCCGCAAGTTCATCCAACTTAAAGTTTTCGATTAAGGACCTTGAAAGCTCAAATACGTTTTTTCTCCTAGTCCCGGTTGAAAGTATAAGGGCTAAAATTTCGTCATCCGAAAGGCTCCTAATTCCGGAAAGCAAAGCCTTTTCCCTGGGGAGGATCTTCTTCAATCCTTCATCCCTCCCCTCGCATAAACCTCCGTTATCTGCCTCTGGAAAATCGCAAAAGCTATTAGGGCGGGCAGGCTACTTAGAAGGGATGCGGCCATAAGGGCTGGGTAGTTTGTTACCTCACCCTGGGCAAAGTACGCCACCGCGAGCTGTATGGGCCTGAGCTTCTTTTCCGATACCACCAAAAGGGGCCACAAAAAGCTGTTCCAAGTATATACCGCACTAAAGACCGCTATGGTTATTATTACGGGTTTAACAAGGGGAATGGCAACCTTAAGTAGAAAAGTTAAGTCGTTTCCCCCATCCACAAAAACCGCATCCCTCAAATCCTTGGGTATGTTCCTAAAAGCCTGCCTTAAGAGGAAAATTGAGTAAATGTTCGCCATCCAGGGTATCACCAAACCGGCAAAGGTATCCACCATCCCCATCCTCTGGACGATCACGAAGAGCTGTAGTATATAAACTGGCATAGGTACGGATGCCAAAAGTAAAAGGGCGGAAAATAGGACCTCCCTTCCCTTAAAGTTCATCCAAGAGAGGGCGTAAGCGGCGAGGATTGAGGTTATAAGTTCCCCAAGGACTATGAAGAATATCATACCTATGGTAACTAAAACACTCGTTCCAAGTTCAAGCTTGCTTAAGGCGAGTTTGTAACCCTCAAAAGTTATCTCCTTGGGAAAGAGGGTTGGGGGAAATTGGATAGCCTCCGCCTGACCCTTTAAGGACGTGATCACCATCCAATAGAATGGGAAAAGAACAAATAGGACGATTAGGATTATCCAAAGGATCCTCAAAAACCTCATACGTACTTCTCTTCTATGATCCTCTTAACCTTCTCCTTCCAGACCTTATCCGTTATATCCTGCAAGGCTGGAGCAAGGCTCACATCCCTTACAAGTTGCCCTTCATAAGTGGGGGTACCCTCCTCCCTGTAGAATATCCCAAGGGGGACTTTTCCGGAATCCCAAACCTCCATGATCTTAGCTATTGCCTCCGCCCTCGTAGGGAAGGGACCGTTTAAAGTTACGGAATTTGCCTTAAACCAATCGTACGTGTTGAACCTGTTGAAGGTTACGCATGGGGAATAAACGTCAACAAAAGAAAATCCCTTATGCTTTATTGCCTCCGTGAATATCACCTCAAGGGTCTTAGGATCCCCTGAAAATCCCCTAGCTACAAACGTGGCACCCATAACAAGAGCTATGTATACGGGTTCTATAGGTCCCTCAACGGAACCGTATGGGGTGGTACCGGTCTTAAAACCCCTTAGGGAGGTTGGGGAAGTCTGTCCCTTCGTGAGCCCGTATATCATATTGTCCATAACGATGTAAGTTATATCTGGGTTTCTCCTTGAAACGTGCAGGAAGTGATTCCCTCCTATAGCGTAACCATCCCCATCACCACCCGCGGCTATAACCGTAAGTTTGGGGTTTGCCAGCTTTATCGCGGTTGCGGTAGGTAAAACCCTCCCATGTATCCCGTGATAACCGTAAGCCTTTATATAGTCGCTTATTTTTCCGCTACAACCTATACCCGAAACTATAACAACTTCCGAAGGATCAAGGTTTAGGTTTAATAGGGCTTTTTTTAGGGCGAGAAGAACCGCGTAATCCCCACAACCCGGGCACCACGTGGGCTTGTGGGAATCGTAATCTCTCAAAGTCCTTTTAACTTCCGTTGCCATAAGTTAGTATTCTAAGGTAGAATTCTTACGTGTTCTCGTATATTATTCCCCCTATGGATGCTATGTGGAAATTTATCCTCTCCAAATCCGAAAGTACATCCAAATAAACCTCCCCAGAGGTGAGCTTCTCCACGTCAAACCCCCTTGAATAAAATTCCCTTTTTAGCTCTTCCAAAAGGGACTTAACCTCATCCTTCCTGTTGTAGAGATTTCTGGCACTTTCTTTTTCCCAGCTTGAAAGTACAACCATCGCGTCCGCAAATGTCTTAAGTACCTCCCTATGGAAGCTTAGTATCCCGTTTATCTCCTCCTCCGACAGGTTTATACCTTCCCTGTACATCTTCTCCGCGAGCCTCCCTATGGACTTTGACATTATATCCCCCGAGTTCTCTATCTCTTCCATGATATACGCTAAAGCGATGAGCTTGTTTGCTGTGTTTTGTTGTACGAAACCTTCGTTTAACCTTCCCAAAAGGGCGTTAACCCTTGTTTCAATTTCGTCTATTTCGTCATCCATCTTTTGGAAATTATATATCCTTGATGGGGACTTTGACCTTATTACGTCTGGAATTTCTTGGAACATAAAGATCGCCTTGTTTAGGGCATCGGATACGAGCTTTTCCATATATACGGTCGCTATATCCGGATCGTCAATAAACATCTCAGAGAGTCCCTTAACTTTCCCGTTTTCACTTCTTTCCCAAAGGGGTTTAAGGTAAGATATGGGTATAACCGCCATTGCGAAAAGGATGTTGTAATATACGTGCGCCAAGGCTATATTTACACTTAAGTTATTGCTCCAGATGGGCAGGAATTTGGAAAAAGGTATTGTGAAAAGTAAGATCAAGGAAAAGAGAAACCTACCCAAAAGGTTTGTAATGGCTACTTTCCTCGCGGTTCCGGATAGGCCGGATGATGCCAAAACGGCCGTAAAGGCGGTACCGACGTTTGCGCCGAGGACCATTGCAAGGGCGCCCTCAAAGTTCAGTATTCCCGCGTAAGCCAAGGAGATCCCCATTCCCAAGGTTAAAGCGGAAGAGTGTATAAGGGCGGAAAAAACTAGGGATAAGATCAAAGTAAGGCTCGGGCTGTTGAGTATTGAGGATAGCATATTGAAAAAGGTTGGAATCTCTGAAAGATTGGAAAATACCTCCCCCATATACCATATCCCAAAGAATGCCAAACCAAACCCAAAAATCGCCCTACCGTAATGCCCGTAAGATCTTAAAAGCTTCTCAATTATAAACCCCAAGAGGATCAAAATTATCGAAACTTGACCTATGCCCAAAGATAAAATTCCCACGGTCAAGGTCGTCCCTATCCCCGCCCCCGCGTTGGTCACGATTGCCGCGCTTGGAGAGAGCATCCCCAAGTCCACTAAGGAAACCACCATAACCGTCACCGCGGTTGAAGACTGAAAACCCATCGCCCCTATTATCCCACCCAATAGCGCTAAAAACCTATTTGATGATAGCCTGTTTATAGCTTTCCTCGTCCATCCCCCCACCGCCCTCATGATCCCCGTTGAGCCCCTATCAAGCCCGAAGATAAAGAGAACAAAACCCAAAAGGAATTCCAGAAATAAGAAAAACCAGAAATCCTTCCTTAAAGCCTTCAAGTGGAATATTACCGAGCCCTCCTCCGTTCTCGCCAAAACCTTTATGTCCCCTTCCTTCTTGGGAATTGGTGGATAAAATATCGCGTAATTTCCCGAACTTAATACCTTCCTTGAAAACACCGTATCACCGAAGTATATAAACTCAACCTCACAGTTTGGCAATGTCTTAACCCTAAGGGGTTTAAAAGGTTTTCCCAACTCCACCACCTGCTTATCCCCCGAAAGGTCTATCTTATAAAGAGAATCATATACCCTATCTATTGGGCAGGAAATCAATATACCAAGCAAGCTAACCCCCTTAAATACTCTGCTTCCTTAAAATAAACGGGGACAGGGTGATCGGGGGATTGGTATAGCCTATAAAGGATTTTCACTTCCCTAAATAGCCTCTTTGCGGTTTTACTTAAAACCTCCTCAAGGTGGGAGTAATCTATGTGGTGGGAACAGGAGAAAACCGCAAGGATACCCCCTTTCCTTATTAACCTCAGTGCCCTATCAAAAAGCCTGGTGTATCCCTTCATTGCACCCGAGATATCTTTACTCTTTGCGAAGGCAGGGGGATCAAGGATAATCCCATCGAAGGAATCGTTGGATAATATGAAGGTATCCAGTATATCAAAGACATTACCCACTATCGTCTCCGCGCCCTTAAAACCGTTGAGCTTAAGGTTTTCCCTCAATATCGATAGTGCCTCCTCATCCTCATCCACCGCCAAAACCCTCTTTACACCCCTTGCAAGAAGGTTTAAGGTAAAACCCCCGGTATAAGAAAATGCATCCAAAACCCTTTCCCTGTTCTCCATAAGACTTGAAACGATCTTCCAATTGAGCCTCTGATCCAGGTAAAGTCCCGTTTTCTGCCCCCCTATCGGAAATATCATTTTTATCCCATCAATTTCAACCACGAGATTTTTAACATTTCCAAAATGGAAACCCTCAAAGGGTTCAAGGTTTTCCTGCCTCCTCGCATAACTATCGCTCTTCTCATAAAGGAATTCATACCCCGCCATCCTGAAACCTTCCACTATCTCCCTTTTGAGTTTTTCCGCACCGTAAGATGAGATCTGTATAACAACCCCTTTCCCGTAGAAGTCCGCTATTATGCCAGGCATATTATCGCTTTCCGCAAAGAATAGCCTATAAGCTCCCTTCAACTTCAAGACGTTTTCCCTAAAATTAACGCTTTCCATTATCCTTTTATAAACCAATCCAGCGTTGAATTCCTCCTTTTCCCTGCTGTAAAACCTTAAAGCTAACTTCCCTTCGGGATTGTAAAAGGCGCTCCCCAAAAACTTCCCATTTACATAAACCTCCGCGCTTACCCCTTGATTTTCAACGGATTTTATCTTGTCCCTGAAGATCCAGGGATGCTGACCGTAATCCGATATCTTCCCCTTCAAGTTTATCCTGTTCATGCCAGATCCCAAATTTTCCTTAAATTTATATTACCCTTCCTTTCCCTGAACCTCGTGAATAGCCCAAAATATGCGTTGTACCCCTCCTTCCACTCGTAGTTATCCATCAAGGACCAGTAGAAGTATCCCAAAACCCTAAATCCCTCTTTTATAGCCTCCTTTATCCATTTAAAATGCTCCAATATGAACCTTTCCCTCTCCCTCTCGTCCTTCGTGGTTATCCCATTCTCCGTTATTACCACCTCCCTACCAAAATTATACCTTTTTATGATTTCGTATATCCCCCTCGGATAAACTTCCCAATTTAGGGAATTCCTCCAAAGACCATCAATATAAACATCCTCACCGAAGATATTTTTAAGGGAAAACCTCACAGTATCCGCTGTGTAGTAGTTTATACCAACAAAATCCGCCCTTGCTCCCAAGCTCTCCATAAAACCTAAAGGAGGAGGTAAAATCCCATAAACGTCCGAGTATATAGGAAGGAAATTGAACAAATATTCCCTAAGGGCTGTGGGGATTTTTCCGAGATTACCAAAGGGCCTAAAGATCCTAACGTGGTGCGCTATTCCAACCTTGGAGTATTTAATATTTTCTTTAAGAACCCTATATGCCCTACCCGATGCCTTAAGCATATTCCTCATCACTAGGATCGCCTTAAATATGGACTTCTCCATAGGGGGCCAAACCCCCGCAACAAAGGAATTATAAGCGTATACGTTCGGCTCGTTGATGGTTATCCAAAACTTCACTTTTATAAACCTGCTTATAAAGTCCGCATAACGCTCAAAGTAATAAACGCTCTTTTTGTTCGTCCATCCCCCCATCTTATAAAACCATATCGGGTTTGTGAAATGGTGCAATGTTATAAAGGGTTCTATCCCGTTTTTTATCAAGAGATCTATAAACTTTCTATACCTATCCAATGCCTTTATGTTGAAGATACCCTCCTCCGGTTCTATCCTACTCCACTCTATGCCGAACCTGTACGCGTTCGCCCCTATAACCTTCAAAAGCTTTATATCCTCCTCCATCCTCTCCCAACTTTCACAAGCATTCCCCACCTTGGGAACCAAACCCTTTTCCTCAAATAACGTCCAGTCGTTCTTAGTATTCCCCTCTATCTGATGAGGGCTTGTCGCGCTTCCTATATATTTCAAATCTTTGACCTTATTTTCACTTCGAACTTTATCGGAGCCGCGAAGAACCCCCATCTCTCCCTCAAAGCTTTCTCTATGTACCTAAGATAAAAATCCGGTATAGGTCCGGAGGATTCTATCGTGAAGGTGGGAGGAAGGTTTCTTGCTTGGTAGAAAGAATATATCTTCGCTGGGGGTAAGTTTGCGGACATAAGCTCCTCTATGAGTTCCTTGGCATCCCTCTTCGAGATCCTCTTAAACAACCCTCCCCTCGCTCCCTTCAAAACGCTCCTTAAATAGTCCATACCCTCGCCCGTTAAGGCTGAAACCGGAACCTTCGGCGCCCAATCCACCATCTCAAGCTCGCTGGTAATTTGCGCGAAAAGCTCCTTCCTCTGCTTTGAAGATAACAAATCTATTTTATTTATCGCTATCACAAGGCCCCTACCCTCATCCACCACGAGTTTTATTATCTTTTTGTCAAGGTGATGAACACCAACACTCGCGTCTATAACCACAAGCCCCACCTCCGCGTACCTAAGGGACCTTTTGGATCTTACAAAAGCGTAATAAGATAGGTCATCCTTAAATTTCCTGGTGATACCTGCGGTATCAACTATTATCATATCCTCAAGCTCAACATCCACCGCATCCCTCGTTGTCCCCGGTGTTGGGGAAACCAAGGCTATCTCCTTACCCGCAAGGTAATTTAGGATTGAGGATTTACCCGCATTTGGCCTTCCCAGGATCGCAACCCTAACCTTATCCCTCTTCTTTTTCCCTACTTTTTCTTCTTCGCTTGGAAACTTTTCAACTATAAGGTCAAGGAGATCTCCCACACCCCAACCATGCGCCGCGGAGATTGGAACAACATCCTCAAAACCCAACTTGTAAAACTCCTCAATTGAACCCACACCCTTCCTTTCCGCATCTATTTTGTTTATAACCACTATAGCATTTTTCCCCGACTTCTTTATAACCCTCGCCAACTCCTCATCTAAGGGTTGTATTCCCACCTTCGCATCCACCATCAAAAGTATTAAATCTGCTTCCTTTATCTCCTTTATTACCTTATCCCATACATAATTTGCGAGTTTGTCGCCCGAGCCCGCCCCACCGCTGTCCCCCAAAAGGAAAGTCTTACCTTTCCACTCAACGGGTTTATAAACCACATCCCGCGTCGTTCCCGGAACATCCGATGTGATCATCAAAGGTTTTCTTATTAACCTGTTAAATAGGGTGGATTTCCCCACGTTTACCCTTCCCACTATCAGGACCTTTTTCAAAACTTTGAATTTTAAGGTGGTAAGTCTTCCACCGTAGAATTTTAAAATGCGTAGAGTCTTGGTAGCGGGAGGTGCGGGTTTCATAGGGACTCACTTTACCGAGTACCTGTTGAACAAGGGCTTTAAGGTATTTGCGGTTGATAATTTCTCTACCGGTAAGCCGGAGAACATAAAGAGATTTCTCGGGGATCCAAACTACACCTTTGAGGAGATGGATATAGTCAAGGGGGTTCCGAAGGGGAAGTTTGACTTTATCGTAGATCTCGCATCCCCCGCAAGCCCAAAAAAATATTTATCCCTACCGGTTGAGACTATGCTCGTAAATTCCGTAGGTGTCCTAAACCTATTAAATTTGGCTAAGGAAAACCGATCCAGGTTCCTTTTAGCTTCCACCTCAGAGGTTTATGGGGACCCAGAGGTTCATCCTCAAAGGGAGGATTATTGGGGGAATGTAAATCCCATAGGTCCAAGGAGCGTTTATGACGAGGGAAAGCGCTTTGCGGAGGCGATAACCATGGCCTTTTATAGGTACGAAAAGCTCGATGTTAGGATAGCGAGGATCTTTAACACTTACGGTCCTTATATGGATGTTGGGGATGGCAGGATAATTCCGAACTTTGCATATCAGGCCCTTACGGGAAAACCTATAACCATATACGGGGATGGATCGCAAACAAGGAGCTTCTGCTATGTATCGGATATGGTGGAGGGTTTGTTTTTGCTTATGACGTTGGATGGTTTGGAGGGTGAGGTGGTGAATTTGGGAAATCCGGATGAAAGAACGGTTAAGGAGGTTGCGGATCTTATATGCGAGATCCTAAACGTCCCGAAAAATTACGAGTATCTACCCCTACCCCAGGATGACCCAAAAAAGAGAAAACCAGATATAACGAAAGCTAAAAAACTTTTAAACTGGAGCCCAAGGGTGGATTTTGAAACGGGTTTGAGAAAGACCCTTGAATGGTACAAGGAGGTTTTGAATGTTGGAAAGGATGTTTGAGAGCTTGGATCCAAATATAAGGCCCTTTGTGTATGCGGTTATTTTTGTCTTTGGTTTCCTTTTGGGGAGCATACCCTTTGCTTATGTAATCTCAAAGGCGGTTGCGGGGATAGATATAAGGAAGGTGGGGAGCGGAAACGTTGGTGCAACAAACGTTGCGAGGGTTTTGGGGTGGAAGTGGGGAAGCTTGGTATTCCTTTTGGATGCTTTAAAGGGTTTTTTACCCGTCTTCATCGTGAGGTTACTTGTTCCTTACAACATAGAGCTTGCCCTTGCCACAGGCTTGGCTCCCATCTTGGGACACGTATTTACCCCTTTTTTGGGTTTTAAGGGTGGAAAGGGTGTTGCGACGTCCTTAGGCGTTTTCCTTGCCCTTTCACCGGTGGGCGTACTAATAGGGTTTATGGTTTGGATAATAACCGTCCTTCTTACGGGGTACGTCTCCTTAGGCTCCCTTTTGGGATCCCTTTCCGCCTTTCTATGGATCCTATTTTTAGATCCTAACAGGACTTCCCTACCCTTCTTGGTAATTTCCGCCCTTGTTGTTGCCCTAATATGGTTCAGGCATAGGGGGAACATAAGGAGGCTGATAAGGGGGGAGGAGCCCAAGATCTGGGAAAAGAAGCTATGAATGCTTGACATTCTTAGATTTTCCGAGCTCTTAATCTCGGGAAGGAGGATAAATATTTCGGGATTTTGGGGAATAGAGAAGGGGATCCTCCTAAAAAGGTTCTTCTCCATGCCTTATTCCATACCCACAAATCAGGAACTAAAGGATGAGGTTTTCGCAAAGATAAGGGAGAAATACATCTTTGGGGAGATATCTTTAAGGAGAAAACCCAAAATTCCCCACCTTGAGCTTCCCTCACCCATCCTTAAAAAGGGGAAGGTAGCTTACCATAGGGAGAGGAGGAGGCTGATAAGGAGGGCGGAGGAAAAAATTGAAAAGGTTTCCTTTTCTAAGGAAAAAGTTTCGGAAATTTTACCTCTTCTCCTTGAGAGGGCGAAAAAGCACCGAAGGAGGCTCCCAAAAGGCATAGGTAAAGTCCTTGAAATTGAAGGGGTTGATGTGATAAGGGTTTATATTGGAGATCTTGTGGGAGTTATAATAAACCTCTCCCTCGAGGATAGATACCTACTTTGGCATATGGGTTGGAAAGGTTATAACTTTTTACCCACGTATTTGCTACATATTTCCGCGGAGAGGGGCTTTTCCCTAGGGTATGACATAGTTGACCTTGGGATAACCACATCTGAAGGGGCAATGAAGGTTAAGGAGGAGCTGGGATGTGAGATTGAAAAGGTTTATATCGTAAGATTCCCGTAAAACCATATGAAGAACCTTCCAAAACCCACGGAAAACTGCCTTTCCCCATACCCCACGGAAAACCTACCACCACCTAACTTAAACCCCATTTCAAAGTAAGAACCCCACTTTATAGGCTCATGTAGGAACGAAAACTTCGGATAATCCCCTATATTTGGCTCTTTAAAATTCCCGTTATACCTACCTTTACCCCAGAGCCCAAAACCAAAATAGAATTTCCCTACCTCAAATTCCGTTGAAAATTGCGCATAATCGGAGCCATATATTGGGCTTTCGTAAAGGGCATCCCAATATTTCCTATTTCCATAAACGAAGGCGGGAACCCAAATAAAGTCAAAGGAAACCCTTGAGGAGTAATTTGCCCTAAGCCCAAACTTATGGGGTACCGTATCCCACCAGGATGGGAGGTACTGTATATCATCTATCAAGACCTGAAGGGAGAAATTTCTAAATTTTGCCTCTAATAGCCAAATCAGATTTGTCTCCCTACCTTTAAGCCACTGGTATAAATAGCCTGGAAAAATGGGATTTAAGATGGCAAAATCCGGAAATGAGCCAGTCGTTGACCAAACCGCAAGCTCATAAAATCCAATATTCTTATAAGAAAATCCCTTTATTATGAGGTACCTATAAACAACATCTCCCGCCTTTATCGTCTTCCCATCGGGATTGAAGTAGTACTCCCCATCCGAAACCCATTTCTTCCCCGAAAATATACCATAATATAGCCCAAATTCCCCATCCTTGTAAAACAACTTTAAACCGTCAAGTCCCTTTGAGTAGGAATTTAAGAGGATGCTTGATGTGTCAAAGGGTAAAAGCCTGCCAAAACTTCCGGAAAACCCCCCAAGCTTGAAATCTAAATAAAGTGTATAAAAATCGAACCTCAACTTCTGCGACCAAAAATATGGTACATCCTCTCCAAACTTTCCAAAGTAATAAGCGGGGGAAATGTTGAAATTTTTATACATCAAGCTTAGCCCCAAATATCCACCCGAGGAGAAGAATAAGCTCAACTTATTAAACTGAAGATCTCCACCATCTCCGCGTGTAGCTTTCTCTTTGCAGCAAGTATCGTTTGGCTAAAGATATCCCATTCCCCACCGTAAATATCGGAAAGAACTGCGCCCGCTTCCTTGACTATTATCGCACCCGCCGCGGTATCCCATGGCTTTAACCCAAACTCCCAAAATCCGTCAAACAAACCGCACGCAACCATTGCAAGGTCATATGCCGCGCTTCCCATCCTCCTTACGCCCATCGCCCTCTTGAGGATCTCCCTCAAAGTTTCAATATAAGGGTCCACAAGCTCAGGATTCCCATGTGGAAAACCCGTTGCCAAAAATGAGTTTTCCAAACCATCTCCCTCATCCAACTCCAATTTTCTATCGTTCGCGTAAGATCCAATACCTTCGGCACCCCAGACCGTCAAATTTTTCGTTGGTATATGTATTACCCCGAATATCGGTTTCTTACCATCAAGGAGGGCTATTGAGACCGCAAATACATCCAAACCCCTGAAGAAGTTCTTAGTCCCATCAAGGGGATCCACCATCCAAACCAAACCCTCCAAATTTCCCCCTTTCTCCTCACCGTAAAATCCAATATCAGGAAACTCCCGAGATAAGAAATCCCTCAAAAAATCCTCCGATTCAATGTCCGCGTTAGTGACTATATCCCTCAAACCCTTCCCCTCAACCTCCAAACTTCTACCGAAATGTTTTAAGAGGATCTCCCCCGCTTTCTTTGAAGCGTAAATTACGGTTTCTATCAGATCCTTCTCCACAATCATTTTTCTATTTCCCTCTTTACCCTCTGTAATACCCTCGCGGCTACGCTCAGGGCAAAGGCCCTGATTATCCCCCTCTCGTTCCCTTTGACTATTTCCTCGTGGCTTGCCAAAAAACACTCCTCCACCATCTCATCAAGGCTAATTTTCGGCATCTCCTTTTTTGCTATAGAGCGGTAGATCTTTGAGAAGGTCTCATATTCCTCAGCAAGGATCTTTTCTACGGTTTCCTTTTCCAAGCGCGCCCGGGGGGACTTGAACCCCCAACCTGCGGATTCGTAGTCCGCCGCTCTATCCAGTTGAGCTACGGGCGCAAGGAAAATATTATAAAGCGGGAGTTCCGCCTTAAAATATCCAGCTATGTACGTTTTCCTTTTGTTTCTTTATTTCATCCTTGTTCTTATCCTTATCGCGGTGATCCTAATACAGGAGCCTAGGTCAAGCGGTTTGGGGATCTTCGGAGGTGGGGTTGAGAACATAATAGGGGTGAGGTCCGCACCAACATTTTTCACAAATTTAACCGTGGGGCTCGGTGTGGCCTTTGGCCTATTTGCCTTAATTTTATCCCTCCTTTCAGGGGGCGGTAGGGCTACATCCGTCGTGGAGAGGGAGGCGGGTAAGGGAACGATATACAAGCTATTACAAGAGGTGCAAGGGGGTCAGCAACCTGCCCAAAAACGTTAATTACACTTTTTTCACCAACATCCCAACACCACATAAGGTTCATCTTTTTAATCTTTTAAGTAAGAAATTGGAGGGGGATATAAGGTTCTACTTTTTGGCGAAAGGTTCAAAAAAGAGAAAGGGTTGGGAGGATTCCTTAAAGGATGCACAGTTTGATTACGAGATCCTTGACAGCACACCCTTTGAAATAAAAATTTCCGGAGATCCGGGTTATTGGTTCTTCCCGAAAAAATTGCCGAATCTCGGAGAATTCAAAAGGATAGTGATAAGCGGTGGGCTTACCCCAGTTGAGCTCTTTATAGCCCTAAAGGGTATATCCGAGGGGACGGGTTATATAATTTGGTCGGAGGCAACCAATATATTTGAAGGGAATCCCATCTTTGGGATTTTAAGGATACCTATAAGGTTCTTGCTTTTTTCAATGGCGGATCTGGTAGTGTGCGGATCCCCATCCGCAGAAGGACATGCCAAAAAATTGGGAGCAAGGAGGACGCTTTTAAACTTCACGACAACGGACATAAAACCCTTCCTGTACGAAAAGTCCCATACTGGAAAATGCTTAAACCTGGTTTATTTGGGGAGGTTGATAAAGAGGAAGAGGGTGGATACCATAATAAGGGCGATTGAGGGATTAAATTGGGTAAAATTTTATATTGTTGGGGAAGGGGAGGAAAAGGAAAACTTAAGGGATCTTGCGGAAAAATTGAAGGTTCAAGTTGATTTTGTGGGCTGGTTGGATTATAAGTTGGTTCCCAAAATTCTAAGAAAATTCGACATTTTGGTTGTACCTTCGGAGTGGGAGGTTTTCGGGTACGTGGTAATCGAGGCTATAGCTTCGGGTGTATTACCCATCGTGTCGGATAAGGTGGGTGCAAAGGATCTACTTTTTGAGGAGCTCATCTTTAAGGTGGGGGATCCTTCCTCCCTTAGGGAAAAGATATTGAACTTTATGGATCCGAGAAAAAGGATGGAATTCGTAAAAAGGCTCAAGGGGGAGAGGCTTCCCTTAGCAACCCCAGAAATTTGGGCGGAAAATTTCACAAAAGCCCTAAGGGGATACCAACTTGACAAGGAAAAATTTCCACCATAAAATATGTGGTGATGAAGAGGATAAGCTTAGCAATTACAATAACCTTGGCGGGCGTATGGGCGGGTAATTTAAGCGCCCAAGGCATGAGCTTTGCTTACACGTTTGGTAAGAACCAGAACGAGTACGGATATGGGATTATGGAGGTTTCCGACGGGTACATCTTGGTAGGCGAAGCATTGCTGGGCGGTGGTGGAAAGACGGATGCGGTAGCTTTAAAGATAGGGACAAACGGGAGCTTTGTTTGGTACAGAACTTACGGAAAAAATGACTATGATATTCTGAGATTTCCGTTTATCGCACACGATGGGAACTATATACATTTTGGATACACGCGAGCAAGTGTTGGAAGAAGACCCATATCCGTTAAAACCCAAACAAACGGAAACCTTATATGGGTAAAATCGTATAGTATAGCCGGTGAGTTCTTGGATGTGATAAAGGAAAGCAATGGATTCGTTGCGGTAGGGTACGACTTTTTGGGTAGGGGTATATTCGTAAAGTTGGATAACAACGCGGATATCACCCTTATGAAGACTTACTCCCAAGGTACCCTGTATGGGGTTTATCCGGATGGGAGTGGGGGATATGTATTGGTGGGACAAAAGAACAACGATGGTTGGGTTTTAAGGGTGGATGGGAACGGGGATGTTATCTGGTCAAAAACTTACGGTGGTGCGAACCTTGATGTCTTAACCGATGTTTTGGTATCGGGAAGCTATATCTTCGCCGGTGGTTCTACGAGATCCGATGGGGCGGGAAATTGGGATGCTTGGATCCTGAAGTTGAATTTAAACGACGGTTCCGTTGAATTTTCAAAAACATACGGGGGTTTGGCGGAGGATGAGGTAAGGAGCCTTATGCCGAAAGGGTCAGGCGTAATGGTCCTTGCGTATACAAGGAGCTGGGGATCGGGTGGAGCGGAGTTTTGGGCCTTTGAGATAGACGAAAATGGGAACCTATTGTACTCGGCCACTTACGGTGGAAGCGGTGATGACATCCCGTATATGGGGATAAACACGAGCGATGGAGGTTATATATTTGTTGGAACATCCCAAACCCCATCTTTCTCCTCGGGTAGGCTTTACGACTACTTTGTTGTAAAAATAAGCCCGGGAGGATATTCCTGTATAAGAAGCTTCGCAACACCCACTATAACGAATTTCAACCCCACCATAAATACAACTTCGGAAATTCCTTCATCCTCAACACCTGGAAGCTCCAACCCCAATTTCACCCAATCATCCCCAGATCTTGACTATACCGTTGTATGTATGCCCCTCGGAGGGGATGATGAACTTTCCGTACTTGAGGGGGAAAGGGCCCTTTATTCGATAAACGTTTACGGGAACAGGCTTGTGGTTAAGGCGGAGGGAAGGGAAATAAAGATCTTCTCCGTGGATGGTAGGCTAAGGATGAGCTTTTTCAACGAGGTTGAGATCTTACTACCGAAAGGGATATACAAGGTGAAGGTTGGAAGGGATGAGCATAAGGTTATCATAAAGTGATCAGAGGTTCTGAAGGCTGTAAAGGCGGTAATATATCCCTCCCTTTTCCATAAGCTCCCTATGGCTTCCCACCTCAACTATCCTACCCTTTTGCAATACCACTATCTTATCCGCCAAGGTTGCGGTTGCGAGTCTATGCGCCACTATTATCAATGTTTTCCCAGAAAACTCCTCCAGTAGGATCTTCTTTATTTTAAGCTCGGTTATTGCATCCAAGTTGCTCGTTGCCTCGTCAAAGATAACTATAGGCCTGTTAAAGGTCAAAGCCCTCAAAACTGCTATTATCTGCTTTTCGCCCGTCGAAAGCTGGTTATACTCTTTTTCCAAAAGGTAGGAAAATCCAAGTTTTTCAAAGATCCCTTTGTATTCCAAATCGTACCCGAATGTGACGTTGTTTTCAATGCTATCCGCAAAAACCGTCAATTCCTGTATAACCGGAGAAAATAGGGACCTTAAAAGCCTTTTATCCCAATCCCTCGTATCAAGTCCAAAAACCTCCACCTTCCCGTAATTTGGTGTATAAAATCCCATCATAAGGTTAAGCATGGTTGTTTTGCCCGAGCCCGTCTTACCAACGAGGGCCACCTTCTCCCCACTTCTTATTTCCAAATTTATATCCCTTAGGGTAAAATTTTCCCCATCGTAAGAAAACGTTACGTTTTCAAACCTTATAGCAACATCACCAAGTTTCCCCCCCTTCCCGTTATAGTTCTCCTCATTTTCAGAGAGGAAGATTATAACCTTCTCATAACCCGCAACTGACGATTGTATATTCTGGATCCTTTCCCCAAACTCCCTTATGGGCTGGAAGAGGAGATCAACGTAGCTTAAAAAGGCGACGAGACTTCCAAAGCTTATCTCGTTCCTCAAAATCCCACCCGCAGAATACCAGATAATTATCGCTATACCTACGTAGCTCATAAGGGATATTAGGGGCATGAATATGCCGAAGATGTAAGCCACCTTCATATAAGCGGAGTAAAGGTTTCTGTTTATCTTTGAAAATCTCCCAAACATCTCCTTGTATATCCCCAGGTTCTGTATGAGCCTCAGGCCCCATATATTTTCCTGAACGAAGGCGTTTAGGTTTGCTATAAGGTTCCTAACCTCCCTCCAAGCCCTGTTTATAATTATGGAAAAAACGTAAGAAAACAACAAAACCAATGGAACCAAGAGGAGGACGAGGAAAGTGAGCTTAATGTTTATGCTCAGCATAACCGATAGGGCGAGGAAGAATAATAGGATATCCTTTAAAATTACGAGGAAGCCTTCGGAATATGCTTGGGCTACCGCGGAAACATCCCCAGTTAAACGGGTTAGAACTACACCCAAGGGGGTCTTGTCATAATATTGCGCGGGGAGTTTCAGGGCATGTTGGAAGGTTTCCATCCTTAATTCGTGGGATATTAACTGGGAAACTTTATTCCCGTAATAGGAAAAGCCAAGATTTGCGAAAAATTTAACCGCCAAGAGTAGAAGAAAAAGGGCAAACATCACCCTTATACCCCTTATATCCTCCTCCCTGTATTTCAATATTTTTTCCTTAGGTAGGGCTAAAAGGGAATCGGAAAGAATATAACCCACCGGGGTTTTGTAATACCTCTCTTTCCCTACCCTACTTTCCAACTCCCATTTTGGGATCTTGGTTATATCAACGAAATCACCCGTCTTTCTATCCACCGCGTACCTCGGCAGAACATAATGGTCTATTGTGAACCTCACGATCTGGGGTATTGCGATCTCTATAAGGGAAGAAATTACGAGCAAAAATAGGGCGAGGGAAAATAGCGCCTTATGGTTCTTAAGCCTCAGTAATAGGCCTATTAGCGCCATTTTATATATGCCAAATAGCCTAAAACCAAAACCCAAAAGACGACGTAAGCAAGAACAAGGTATATCATCTCAAAAGGACCTTTGGGACCTCTTCAACCTTCGGAGAAAAAAGCTCCAATGTATCCACGAGCTTTCCCCTATGCACATCGTAAATTTTTCCAGCCAAGCTCCAAGAACCGGGATTGCACCTTTGTAATCTGTCCGAAGCCATAAAAAATCCCCATATCCCGTACATCTCAACCGCCTTCCTTCCAAACCTTGAACAGGATAAACTGAAATTGCAAACGTCCGGCTGTATATCCGATAGGAAAACTTGGTAAAGCCTGATTATAGCCCAACCGAAGGTTTGAAAAGGGTCAAAGAAAAGTTTGGATGGTAAGGAGAGTAGCGCCAAGATCATCCCGAAATTCTAACGGCGAAAGTTATTTTCACAAACTCCCTTATAGTTCCTATAAATTTTCCTGTAATCCTCTTCTATATACTTCCATACCTCCCTCAAGGTCCTCCTTCCGTTATCCTCCCCGAGGGCACATGAGATTAAAGCGTGATGTAGTATAACCTCCGGGTCCATCCTACCCTTATCAAGGTATATCTTTATGGCTTCCTCTATCAGCCTCTTTGCATCCTCCCTTTTCCCCATCAAAAAGTATATCCAACCCTTCGTATCAAGGATATACTCGTTCGGACAAAGCTCGTAGGATCTCTCTATCAAAACCCTCGCGGTATCAAGCTTGTAATTCAAAAGGGAAATCGTATATGCCCAGTTGTTTAGTACAATGGCAAGCTGGCAATCGTTCAATTTGAAGGAATACCTCTCCAACAAGCTTTTATACATAACGTACAGGCTTTCCGCCTGCATCAACCTCAGGTATATATCCCCAAGCTCAAACCAAAAATTTAAGCTGTCTGGGAAGTTTTCCGTTAAGGTTTTTATCGTTTTCTTTGCCAACTTAAGGTCCCTAACCCTTTTTGAGTAAGAATAAACCTCAAGGAGCAATGGAATATTTTTCGGGTCTATTTCCACTAATTCAGAGTAAAGTTTTTTTGCAAGATCTTTGTTTCCGGATTTTGCGTAAAACCGCGCAAAAACGAGCTTTCCCAAAGGGTCCTTTTTGTACCCCTCCTTAAGAAGTACCCCAAATTTCCTCGGATTCTCCTCAACGCTCGATAGGATCATTAGGTAAGCCAACCTATATTCGTCATCTTTACTTTCAAGTTCAAATGCCCTTTTTGCGTGCTTTAAGGCGGTTAAGGTATCTCCGAGCCTTAGGAAGGCATGCGTAAGTATATTCCTCGCCCTCGCATCATCCCCGTTTTTTGCCAAAAACTCCGAAACCTCCCTTATACCCTCCCTTATCTTCTCCCTATTTTTACCCATTATCAGGGCATATCCCCAATACAAGTTGGGCCTTTCAAAACCCAAATCCTCGTACATACCCGCCAGAAAGCTCAAAGCCTCTTCCCCATCCCTCCTAGCCAAAAGGTACGCTATCTTAAAACCCAAGGTTGTATCCTTCTGTATTGTGTAAGCTTCTTTGTAGAATTCTAAAGCCCTCTGGTAATTCCCCTTCTTCTCATAACACAAGCCCATCGAAAGTAAAACCCTCCTCCTCTCATAGCTATCCCTTATTTCGTCAATTGAAAATTTATCAAACAATTGGATGGTAGAGTCGCAATTATTCATCCTCGCATAAAGGACCGCCAGATCCTTTACCGCCTCGGGATAACCCTTATCCGCGGATAATTTATAGAACCTTAGCGCTTCCTTATTCTCCCCCGCATTCTCAAAGACCTTCCCAACGTAATCCAAGACCTCGGGAATATCAGAGAACTTCTTAAAGTTCTTCCTTACAAAACTTTTAAAAGATTTCCAATCTTGCACAGAAACGAACTTCCTGTAAATGTAATTCTTCCAAACCGCGGGATCCTTGGTGTTTTTTATTATCCCCTCCAAAAGGCTATCTATGTTCCAGTTTAGCTCCGAGTAAAGTTTTACCTTAAGGCTATCGGGCAAAGAATCCTTGTAAGCTTCAAACAACTTCCTCGCGCTGTCGGGATAGGCTTGACCCAAAAGGAGCAATTTTAAATATATTTCTATCATATTATAAACTTATAAATTTTCTTCCCCGCCTTCAGGAAATATACCCCCTTCCTCAAATTCAGCCTTATTTCTCCCTCTCCCTTTACCTCCCTCTGAAATACCCTCTTTCCGGCGATATCGTAAATCTCAATATTAACCGCTTTCGGGAATGAAAACAGGATCCTACCCCCCCTGCTTACGTAGATTTCCGTTTTATCACTTTCCTTGTAAGATATTGAAGTTGAAATGTTAGTATCGGGCATCTCCCAGGATGGATATCCAGTATTCCACCTGTTTCCCCTAACCATACCCCACCTGATCCTACCCGTATTCCCCAAATTCCAAGCGTAAAACTTGTTTCCACCCGTCCCCGCAAACATCTCCATCCTACCATCTCCATCAACGTCGTATATCAAAAATCCCCCATGCACAACCTCCTCCCTATACCTATCACCATGTCCTAGGTTTATAGGGAAGCCCAAAGCATTCCCGTTTGTACCGAGGGCGTGTATCTTGCTCCTCGCATCGCTGAAAATAGCCTCATCCTTCCCATCCCCATTAATGTCCCCCGTAAGCATAAACCTGCTTCCCGCTGGGGGTTCGGAGGAGATAACGTAAAGCTGGTTCCCGTTAAGGTCCCTAACTTCAAAAAATGTGCTACCCATGAGAGCAAGATCCAAAACCCCATCCCCGTTCCAATCAAGGGTTATAGGAACATCTATGTTTGAAATGTTGGAAAAAGTTACCGTATCAACCCTGTTTCCGAACCTGTCAAGGATCACAGCAACACTCCCCCCATCCACTATTATCTCTGGTATTGAATCCCCGTTTATATCGTCAAGCCTTACCCCTTTATAAAGGACCCTATTAAGCTTCCTTGGGAATCCCGGCTTTTCCGAACAGTTGTAATTTATCATATGGACCGTATCGTTTGATAAGAATACAAGTTCCCATATCCTATCCCCATCAAAGTCGTAAGCGGCCATAAAGTCATCCCTCCATTGGTAAGGTCCGCAGGAGTTTATCAAATTCCCGTTCCCATCAAGGAAATATATCTGGGGTCCGGATCTAAAAGCTATTCTTGGGATCCCGCCTCCCATAAATAGTCCCAATACCACGGGACCGGTTGGGGGATTGGAAAGGTTGTACCTCCAAAGTAAGTTCCCGTCCTTGGAAAGGGCCAATATTCCCGGATTTGAACCCGCAACTCCAAACACCACCTCCATTTCCCCATCCCCGTTTATGTCTCCTATGGCGGGAGGGGCGGAGATCTCCGTCCTGTTGGGATAATTATCCACGTTATACACCCAAAGTACTTCCCCGTTATGCCTTAAAGCCCAAACCTGGTTAAATAGGGAGGAGAAAACTACCTCGTATTCGGGCGTTGTCTTATCAAGCTGTCCCGCTATGGGGAAGGTCCTATGGATCGGATAAATTACATCCTTTGGGTTGAACCTGAAGGGTGGATTTGCCTTACCGCAAACCTCGACACTCCTTTGCCCTATCACCCCATCAAATATCCTTGATACGGAATAACACTTAGTCGAGTTATCCGAAACCTGATCCCTTATAAACCGCCAATTCGAAGGAACAACATCCAATATTTCTCCATCCCTCCAAACCAAGTAAGATTGTGCGGTACTATCCCAGAATACCTTAATGTTCATATAGCCCGGTTCAAGGAGTACGTTAGGAGGGGAGAAGCTCGAGGAGGGAAGGGTTATATCCGCAAAAATCGTATCCCCATAACCGTTATAGATCCTAAGCGTCAAATTACTACCCGGTGAATAGCTACCGGAAAGGATCACATTAAACGATGTATCCGAAAACCTTAAAGGTTGAAGGTTGGGGTAAATTCCCGGGGAAAGCAGGGTGAAAGGACCGGAGAAAAGATCCGCGCGGATGGTATCCGAAATTCCCCCGCCCTCGTTATATACCAAAATTTTCAATTTTATATTCCCAGCGGAGGTATCAACGAAGGCCCCAACGAACCTAAGCTTCGGTCCCTTGGCGGTAAAGCTTATAAACCTTGAGGATGTATCGCACAAGGAACACCCGAAGATAAGGATTCCGGAAACGTCCCTGTTCCCAACGAACCTTTCTATTTGAACGTTTAGGGAGAAAAAGGCGGAATCTCCCGGGGAAATATCCGGAAGGTTTAGGGAATCGCTACCCAAACCGGAAATGCCGAGAAACTTCACAAAGGGAGAATTTAACGTTATTGAGGAAACATTCTTAAGGTAGCCGGAAATTACGGTATTTTCTCCCGAAATTTGGGAACTTATATTCAAGCCCCTTAAGGAGAGTTTGGGAGGGGAGACAAGTAGAGTTTCAATTTTTGGAAGATAATTATGTGAGTTTATCCCAACCAAAATCGGATTTTCGCTTATTAGATTCAGCCTTACCTCCAAACTTCCGCTTGCGCTGTCCCTAAATATTTCAACCCCATCCTGCACAACCACAACGAGGGATGATGGGGGAAGGGATGAGATCCTCAAGGTATCACCCGAGAGGCTCAAAGATGGGGACATACTTAAGGGTTGGGTTTTGTGTATTAAAAGGGCGGGATCCCCTATGAGACCGTAGCTTATTCCTTCATAAACGTAAGTTTCTATATAACCCAACCATGCGGAGTAAGATTTTGCATAAAAGTCTATTAAGCCAGCGTAAAAACCGCTTGTATCATCGTACGCCCCCCTAAATCCGTTTCCGACGAGGTTTATCCCAACCGAGGGAGCACTTTCCTTCTGAGGACCGTAAGATACTATGCTTTTACCTTCCTTGAATATTAAATTACCTACAGAGTTGGTGTTTGGGGAATTAACCAAGCATCCTATATGGAGCCAAACGATGGGTGAAGAGTCCGTGTTTAGCCTGAATATATCGTGAATGCTAAACTGAACGGTAGTGCTATCCAAATTTACTATAAAAGTCCTATAGTTTGAGTGGGAAAAACCCCAAAAGATAGTGGTGTTATTTACGCTATCGACGAACTCATTTAAACTTATGTCCCTCCTTGGGAAATCCATCTCGCAGAGCTCCGACCTACTTAAGGATGTGGGAACAAACCCCCTCATCACTGAGAGATAAACGCATGCATCGTTATCCGCTACAAACTTTGAGGCGTGAAGGAAAATCTTGGGAGGATGGGAGTACGGGTATGTGGTCTCGTATCTTATTATCCTCCTTACAACTTCAAGGATCCTTGAAGGGTCATTCATTGGTATCCTACCAATCGCGACATCCGGGGTCACATCAACGGTATCAGAGATCTCACCTATTAAGTAATTCCCGTTGTAATTCCAATCCCCATCCAACATTGAATAGTAAGCGTCGGATTCCATATCGGTACCGTAATTGTATGGGTCAAAGGATGCCATCTCTATCCTTGGTGCCGGAACCAAATCCTTGCTTCCTCCAATGAGGACAAACCTTATTCCCCAGTTTGAGTACGCGAACTTTATGAAATTTCTAATTCTCTCTTCGTAGGTTCTCCCGGGAAAGTATGGGTATATGTCATCTAAGGTGAAAACCTTTGTCCTTATTCCCCTAAGGGTCCTGAAAACCGCAAGGGTTTCAAAAGGCTCTCGTAAGGAAGGATGGGTTATTATGACCATATCAAGGGAGGGAGATGATGGTGGGACTAAGAAAACCTCCCTACCCCTCTTGGGCACCTTTGAAATATCCACCGTTAATCTCCTGTATTCATAGTAGCTTTCCCCCTCCTTAACGAGGTTTATCAAAGAGACGTAAGCGTACTTTTTACCCCTACTGAACCCATAAACCACCTTCACAGGTTGTGATGGTATATTTCTCAAAGGTTCCCTGTAGTACTTAAGGCCCTCAAAGTAAAAGCTTAAACTTGGGGAAAACTCGGGTTTTGTTTTAAACCTATCAAAGGAAACTATGTTAATCTGCAAACTTTCGCCGGGGTTTAGGGGAAGCTTTAAAAGTTCTACCTTGAACTTCGGAAAATTCGGAATTTCAATTACCCTTTCTACTTTCCCAAAATCAACGGTATAAACAAACGAAAAAATGTAAAGCATAAAAAAATTTTAAGGTGGAAATTTTACTCGGAAACCTCCTTTATTTGCGGTCTCCTTCCCCCAAACCTCACCCACCTACCCGTCTTATCTATGCTCCACCTCCAGGATGCCTCATATACCTTTTTTGTTGTAAGGTTCCTTGCCCTCGCGTAAAATACAACGAAGGTTGAATCCCCTTCCCTCTCAACCCTCCAACCTGAGGTATCGGGCTTTGCCAGATCTGGAACATAAGCCAAATTCCCCTCCGCCGCCGCTAACAAGATCTTGTCTATAATCTTTGGATCTTTTATCTTACCCTCAACCTGGGCTATGTAAGTCGCAAAAGCCTTACCTCCCCTAATTATATCCTTCTGCTCCTCCGTAAGGGATGCCTGAACCTTCTTTATAAGGGCATCGTCCGACTGCTGGGGTGAGCAGAAGGAAAACATCAAAATTACCCCCAACATCCACCTCATATTAAAATTTTAAGGGCGAAGCACGTTGAAATTTTTCACAAAATGGATTAAAATATTAGTATGCTTTCTGAAAGTGATAAGTGGAACCTTTATTTCCTTCTTGGGTATTATCCTATATTCGGACTTAGGGAGGTTTTTTTGGAGTGTGGATTGGATGGGAAAACATTAAAGGGGACGCTTGAAAATCTCCTTAGGGCCGGGTACATTCAGGAGATAGACAAGGAAAAGTTCAGATTTAAGGCAAACATGGAAAGCTTGTTGGAGATCTTGAAGGATCTAAAGTTGAGGGAATGGGATTTAGATGACTGTTGGGGATTTTATAAAATTTTGGAGGATCACGAAAGGAAAATATTGAGAAGGTTAATTTATACCCCTTCAAGGGTGAGCGTGGGCGTTCTTATGGGACTCGTTGGTAGCAAGGGATATTTTAAAATTTTGGGGTTCAGTAGGAAGGTTTGTTCGTTCTCAAGGGAAAACTACTTAAAGGTTCCGATAAAGAAGGAGGTTTTTGGCGGGAAGAGGCATCTGTTAATATGCGATGAGAATTTTAGGGAAAAGATGTTAAGGGTTTTTGAAACATCCTTATAATCTTTACCTTGTTCTTCCTGCTCTTATCAAAATTTACCTTCTCCGCGGGCTCAATGAAGGTGATATTTTCGGGAGAGGTAATTTATGTTCTGTCTGGCGGGGTTTATATTAAAACCGATGAGTACGATATAAAGGGCTCTAAAGGAACCTATTATGAGGGTTCGGGAAGGGTATTCTTAACGGATGCCCTCATAAAGTCCCCAAACCTTACATTAAATTCCAAAAATCTTTTTTACGACAGGAAGGCGAACCTTTTGGAGCTTAGGGGGAATGCTTATTTTGAGGATGAATATAGGAGGATTTCGGGTAATTTTATAAGGGCAAAGGGGGATTCCGCGTGGGTTTTTGGAAAGGTGGATGTGCTATCCAAGGGTAGGAATTTGAGGATCTTGGGGGATAGCGCATTTTACGATGGGAGGAACTCTTACGGTTGGGTTAAGGGAAATTCAAGGGTCATAATCCCATCAAGGGAAACCCTTAATGTATCCTCAAGAACCTTCGTATTGCACAAGGATACAACCTTTGGGTATGGGGAAGTTTTTATAAGCTCGCCATCCGTTTCCGCAAAAGCGGACACATTTATAGCGGACGTTAGGGGGGATACGTTAAGGAAGATCTTCCTTTTTGGAAACGTATCCGTAAAATGGAAGAATGGGAAGGGGTTTGCGAATTATTCCGAGATCTCATTTGAAAACGGCGAGGTCTCGGAGGTTATTTTGGTGGATTCCTCTAAGGTGGAGTATGCGGAAGGGGGAGGGACTGTTGAGGTTGAGGGTTGGAAGATAAGGGCGAAAGTTAGGGGTGATACCTTAAAATACATATCCGTTGAGAAGCTGATTAAGGGAACTTACAGGTAAGGGGAAATTGATAGCCCGATTTCAAGCTTTGACCTGCTTTCAACTTTAAAACCCATATTGGAAAGGACCCTTGAGATTTCCTTAACTTTCCCCTCCTCACCCTCCACCTCAAGGAACAGGATGTTTATATTGCTGTGAAACACAACGGAATCAAAGCAAACCTTGAAATCACCGTAATCGTACTCCTTCCTTTTCGTGTAAGTCTCAAGGAGCACCCCCCTCTTCCCCTTTTCCCCCTCAAACTCCTCCAAACTTGCCTCCCTTTCCTCCTCCACCCTCTTTATCACCCCCCCATCCCTTGCCACATCCCTCTTGTACGTCCTTACGATCTTCCCACCGTAAATCCTATACCTCACCGCCTCTTTCTTACTTTCGGTTTTTAGGTATATATCCCAAAACTTCAAGACTTTTTCACCTTTTTGTGAAAATCCCATTTTCTCCAAGATCTCTAAAACCCTTTCAAGTTCATCTTCGGAAGATAAAACGAACTTTGCCTCAACTTCCATTTATAACGTCGTCCGGCTCAACCTCCTCAAGGAAGAATTTCCCCTTCTCGTCAAGCCTTAAGTACCCGGCAAACCCTTCCCTGTCATGAGGGGTAAATATTATCGCCTTTTCCTTCATAAGGTAAGGGTAAAGGCTTTTCCTTACAAAGAGCATCTCCTCGGGGTAAAGGTCGTATCCCATAACGTAAGGTAATGGAGCATGATGCCTCGTGGGTATTACGTCTCCCATAAAAACGAAGAGATTATCCGAATCCTTTATAAAGACCACCTGGTGCCCCCTAGTGTGCCCCCCCGTCCTATAAACGAAAATATTTTCCCAAACCTCCTGAGTACCCGAAACCAATCTTACAAACCTTTCAAGGGGTAAGATCCTCTCCTGTGGATAGCTCGCCCTACTCCTCTCGTGTGGGAAAAGGGCATCCATCCACTCAAACTGTTGAACAACGACGGGACACTTGTATCTATATTCTCCGTTCAGCACAAGCTCCCCAGCATGGTCAAAATGTAGGTGGGTTTGGATTATTAGGGAAACCTCCTCCCTTCCCACTGGAGCCCCCTTAAAGGGATCCTCCTCTTCCACCGCGTAAATATCCTTAAACTTCTCGTCCCAACCTATTCCCAAACCGCTTTCTATGAGGATATACCCCTTTTTTGTTTCAACAAGTAGTGGATGGGTTGCCATAGGGATCCTGTTCCTTTCGTCGGGTTTTATGAGCTTTTCCCATATAACCTTTGGCACTATGCCAAACATCGCCCCACCATCAAGGGAAAACTTCCCCGAGTTTAGCTGATATATCTTTAATGTCTTGCCCTTGAAAACCCTTATCAAGGGAAAAGTCTCCTACCCCTATAAACCTCCGCAACCCTATCTATTGCAACTATGTAAGCGGCGGTCCTGTAATCCGTGTTATATTTCTTTGCGGTTTCAAGGACTTCCTTTGTAGCCCTTATAAGGATCCTCGCCATCCTTGTGTTAACCTCATCCTCCTCCCAATAATACCCGATTTTATCCTGGACCCACTCAAGGTAGCTAACAACAACACCACCCGCGTTCGCCAATATATCTGGGATCACCTTTACGCCGTTTCTATACAGAATCTCGTCCGCCTCAGGCGTGGTTGGACCGTTTGCCCCTTCTATGATGTACCTTGCCTTAACCCTCGGCGCAAGATCATCGGTTATCTGGTTCTCAAGGGCAGCGGGAACAAGGATATCAACATCCAAAGTTAAAAGCTCCTCGTTTGTTATCTCTTTACCCTTTATGTTCAAGGTCTTTACGATTTCCGAAACGGGAACGTACCTATTTCCGGATGAAGCCAATTTATACATCTCCTCAACGGGAAGGCCTTCGGGGGAGTATATACCCATCGTATGGTCGCTTACCGCAACGACCTTTGCTCCGAGCCTGTGAAGGAATAAAGCGGCGTGGCTTCCCACGTTTCCGAATCCCTGAACCGCAACCGTGCTGTCCTTCACCTTCTCCCCAAAGTATTCCAAGACCGTTTCCGTAACGACGCTAACACCCCTACCCGTCGCCTCTTTCCTACCCTTCGAACCTCCTATGTATATGGGTTTTCCGGTTACAACCGCGGGTTCGTAGTATCCCTTAAAGACGCTATAAGTATCCATCACCCAAGCCATGATCTTGGCATCGGTATTTACATCCGGCGCGGGTATGTCGAGGTTGGGACCTATGAAATTTATAATTTCATAAACATATCTCCTTGTGAGCCTTTCAAGTTCCGCTTCCGATAGCTGGGATGGATCCACCTTTATTCCCCCTTTTGCACCGCCAAAAGGTATATCCACGAGGGCGCACTTAAAGGTCATCCAGGTTGCCAGGGCTACCACCTCTTCCTTCGTTACGTAAGGGGCGTATCTTATGCCACCCTTAAAGGGTCCCCTGGCGTTGTTATGCTGGCACCTCCAACCCGTGAAAACCTTAACCTCCCCGTTGTCCATCTTCACGGGTATGCTCACCTCTATCACCCTCATGGGTTTTATCAGGATTTCCCTTAGGTAGGGCTCAAGGTTCATAACTTCCATCGCCTTTTCCAGCTGTTTCCTTGCAACCTGATCCGGAGTGAGGTTCATAGGTGGGTATTATATTCTTGAAATTTCCCCCTTAAAATATCTTTATGCTAACGGTTTTAATCTTTCAAACGCCGTTTTTCCAAAAGTCCTTCAAGATACACCCGAGATACCATGCGGAGTTTTCCTTGAACCTACCCGCAAAAAAGTATATGCTCCTGAAGGTTGAAAATGCACCCGTTGATGCCTTTTCCGTGGTCCTATTTGACGAGAGGGGATATAAATATTTCTCGCGGGATTTTGATTCAAGCTGGGCTATGCATACCCTTGAGGGGGACAGCGTTTTCGTTTGCTTCCTAAACAAAAGCGGTAAAATACACTTCGCCATTTGGAACAACTCTTACGAGGAGAATTGGATAAGCCCCACCGTAAAGGTATTTCTATTAGAAAAGTTTGATAAGGAGGTTCCCGATTGCTTCGTTGAATATGGGGAGGAAGGTCATTAAGGGTCTTAGGGCGGTCTTTAATGGGGAGGAGGTTTTGGAGGATGTGGAGGTTTTGGTGGAAAACGGGAGAATATTGGATATTGGGAAGAACCTTAAGGGGGAGGAGGTGGTGTATGAGGGTAAGGTTTTATATCCGAAATTTGCGGATCCTCACACACATTTAATCTATGCGGGGGATAGGATCGAGGAGTTCAAATTAAAACTTGAGGGAATTGATTATTTAGAGATCCTAAAAAGGGGAGGGGGTATATACTCCACCGTAAGAAAAACTATTTCCGCGAGCGACGAAGAAATTCTGGAACAAACCTCAAGGAGGATTAAGATTTTAAAAGGTTTGGGTGTTGGGGTGATTGAGATAAAGACGGGGTATGGGGTAGATTTTGAACAAGAGATGAGGCTTTTAAGGTTGATAAACATTTTAAAAGGGAGGTTTAGAGGGATAAGGATATTTGCGACTTTGCTCTTCCACGTAAAACCCCAAAAACCCTTTGAGGAGTATATATCACCGTTTTTTGAGAAATTTGAAGAGTACAGGGAACTTGTTGATTTTGTTGATGTTTTTGCGGATGAGGGTGCCTTCGGCTTTGAGGAGAGCGAAAGGATCTTATCATTTTATACGGAAAGGGGGATTAAGTGTAGGATACACGCGGACGAGTTTAAACCTTTCGGTAGTATCCTTGCGGGGAAGTACAAATGTTCTTCCGCGGATCACCTCCTTAATCCCTCGGATGAAGGTTTGAAGCTTATGGCGGAAAACGGAGTTTTTGCGGTCCTTTGCCCAACAACGGGATTTTTCCTAAGAAAGGGTTTTGCACCATACGAAAAGATAAGGTCTTATGGTTTGGAAATTGCCCTCGCAAGCGACCATAACCCCGGAACATCCCCCTTTTTAAACCCCTTTATAACCCTTTTCCTTGCGGTGTTCTCCCTTGGTATGAAACCCGCGGAGGCATTCAAAGCCTTTACGTACGTTTCAGCAAGGAGCCTAAATTTAAAGGACTATGGGAAGATAGATGTTGGTTATAAATTCTCCGCATTTTTGATGGATCACACACCAGAGGAATGGGCGTACAGGGGAGAATTAAAACCGAGGATCCTTCAAATTTAAAATTCCCGTATGAATTTCTTGGAGATATTGAGGAAGAAGAGGGATGGCGAGAAGCTCTCGGAGGAGGAAATATTCTGGGCGGTGGAAAATTACACGAAGGGGAATATACCGGATTATCAATTTTCAGCTTTTTTGATGGCTATTTTCTTTAGGGGTTTGGACGATAGGGAAACCCTCGCCCTAACAAAAGCCATGATAGAAAGCGGGAAACCCATAAGGTGGAATACGGAAAAACCGAGGGTTGATAAGCACTCAACGGGAGGGGTCGGAGATAAGGTTAGCTTACCTTTAGCACCATTGGTAGCTTCCTACGATGTTTTGGTCCCTATGATCTCCGGTAGGGCTTTGGGGCATACGGGTGGAACTCTGGATAAGCTTGAGAGTATAAGAGGATATAGGACGAACCTGAGTTTGGAGGAGTTTAAGAAAATAGTCTTAGAAAATGGGTGTTCAATAATAGGGCAAACCTCCGACCTTGCCCCTGCGGATGGTAAAATTTATGCATTGAGGGATGCGACCGCAACCGTCGAAAGCATCCCCCTTATAACCGCCTCAATAATGTCAAAGAAGCTTTCCGAGGGTTTAACGGGTTTGGTCCTTGATGTGAAAACGGGAAGTGGTGCTTTTATGAGGGAATACGATAGTGCAAAGAAGCTCGCGGAGAAAATGGTGAATATTGGGAACATGTACGGTGTAAAAACCGTAGCTTTGATTACGAATATGGATGTTCCTTTGGGTTGGGCTATAGGGAACGCCTGTGAGGTTTGCGAGAGCGTTCAACTTTTGAAGGGGGAAGGACCCGAAGATTTAAAGGAGCTCGTTTTAAGTTTGGGGGCTTATATGCTGGTTTTGGCGGGAAAGACGGAAAGTGTTGATGTGGGGAAAGAAATGATGGAAAGGGCAATAAAAAGCGGGGAGGGTTATTTGAGGTTTAAGAGGATGGTGGAAATGCATGGGGGAGATTTTTATGAGATCGAAAGGGAAGAATTCACAAAAACGGAGATCTCGGAAGATGTAAAGGCGGAAGAAGATGGGTATATAGCGTATATTGATACGAGGAAGGTTGGGATGGCTTCCGTCATCTTGGGTGCCGGAAGGCTTAAAAAAGAGGATAAAATAGACCACAAGGTTTGCATATTTTCTTTAAAGAAAACGGGGGATAAGGTGTTGAAGGGGGAAAGCGTCTTTAGGGTTTTTGGGAACGATGAGGATAGGGTGAAAAAAGCGGTGGAAATCTTAAAAGGATCCTTCGCAATAAGCACGGAAGCCGTTGAGAAAAAACCCTTAATATTTGAGGTTATATGGTAAGGCTCTTTGTTTTAATCCTCCCCTTCCTCTCATGCAGGTATAGGTACAACTTCGGGATATACGTCCCCCTTGAAAGCGGGCTTTTATATACCTACACCTCAAGGTACGTTGATAACGGCGAGTACGAATCCCCAAGCGGAAAAAACTATAGGCCGGACACCCTATTTATAATTGGGGATACAAATTTTAATGGAATAAATGCGAAAAAGGTTTACGTCAGGAAGCAGAACGCCAATTTCATTTCAAAGGATACATCAATTTATTACATCCTCGGAGATACCTTGTTTGCAAGGGGTAGGCTCTCTTCCCTTATGGTACCCTTCTTTAAATTCAACTATGCAGGTGCCCCTTACGTGGGAGAACCAATATATTCCGACACATTCATAACCGCAAAGCTATTAAGGATAACCGCGGGTGTTGGGGAAGCTTGGAAGGTGGGGGATTTTTCGGGGGATTTGAAGGTTTATAGGGATGGTTTTGGGGATGTGCCCGATTCCGTTAGGATATACTCCGTAAGTGGAGAGTTTTACGGCAGACTTGAGGGTTTTGAGGATCTGGATCTACCTTACGGTAAGGTGGAGAGATGTGCTCTCGTGATTTACGATCTTAAGGTGGTTATCTCTTCAATCCCAATAGAAATTGAAGCCTTTAGGACGTGGTGGTGCCCCAATATTGGTCAATCCGCATATACTATGACCGCATCCCAATTTAGGAACGAAAGGAAAATTAGGATGGAACTTGCGGATCTGGAATTGAGATGAAGTATGTAATTTTGGACCTTGATGGCACCATTTTGGATGATAACAAAAGGATCTTTCCCGAGTTTTTGGAGGTTTTGCCTGAGATAAAGAGGAGGCATAGGATCATTGTGGTTTCGGGTAGGGCGAAGATCTCGGTGGAGAAGTATATTAGGGAGATGGACATTGAGGAGAACTTTGTTTCATTTGAGGGTGCATATGTGGTATGGAAGGGGAAAGTTATATTCAAAAAGCCCTTCGATGGGGAAACATCTAGGTTTATTGAGGAGAAGTTTGGAAATTTTGCTTTGGTGAAGTTTTACGAAAATTCCGTTGAGCCAAACGATAAATTCAGGGAGGATTTTTTGCCGTACCTCCAAAGGTGGGGGGCGGACGTTCTTGGGAAGGAGGGGGATATATACAAGTTCGTTTTGGCTTTGAGGGGTTCAGAAATAAAAGGGAAACTACCCGGAACCGTTTTTGTGTACAGAAGGAATAGTGATATATTTTACGATGTTGCCCCATATATTACAAAGGCGGAGGGGTTGAGGATTCTAATGGATTTTGTAGGGATAAATCCTAAGGAATGTATAGCCTTTGGGGATAGTTATAACGATATTGGGGTTTTTGAGATCTGCGGGTTTTCCGTTGCGGTACCTTGGGCAGTTGAAGAGCTAAAGAAGAGGGCAAGCATAATTGCAAGACCTTGGGACGGTGAGGTGATGGGGGTACTGGGGGAGTGAACAGCCTTATAATATTCACCTATGGTAGCGCTAAATGTTATCCTTGCGTAATGCATAAACGCGGTTTCAACGGCGAGGCTTACGGCTCACTCGGCTCTCGATTATTGGGGTGCTGATGGAATAGTATGGTCACGCCTCTTCGAAGAGAGAACTCCGCAGAGCATTTACCTGATGGGGGATACCGTTCATATACTCTGGTTAAGGTATGGAGTTGGTGATAGATACAACAGATCGAGGGACAGGGGGAACACTTGGGACTACTGTATCGGTTTAGACTGCGGAGGTATAACGGTGCTAAGTTACGGTTGGGAATCCTCAATAGCTGTAGGAGGTTCCAAGGTTCACGCGGTAGCTTACTGTTGGGATTGTTCTGGCACATCGTGGATTCCCTACAACAGGTCCTTAGATGGAGGTACAACTTGGGATTACCCAACATCCGGCGATACCATTTTCCACTCATCTGAATACGGATATCATCTCCTTGATGCGCCCTCTATGGACGTATCTTTAAACGGAGATACTATTCTGCTCGTGGTAGATGGATATCATCCTAGTTATGGTCTAAGGCTCAAGAGGACGTTTGATGGGGGAAACACTTGGGGACCTTATGGTGGAATAGTGGTAGCCTATCCTTCTTCTACGCCTGAAGCGCATCCTCAGATTGCTTACAACAAGATGGGTAAATGGTTCGTATGCTACACGGATTTTCCGTATATAAAGGTCACATACAGCACAGACTATGGCAACACGTGGAGTACCCCAGTTAATCTTGATACGTTGGTCACAAATTTGTATTACAACTCCTGCCATGTTTCCGCTCACGGAAATCACGTTGCGGTTGTATGGTTTGACAAGAAGGGAAATGCGGTGAATGTATATTTCAGGGAATCGACGGATGGAGGGATAACATGGCGTAGTAAGGTTAATTTGACGGGTCTTACCGCTTTGGGTGATACCGCTGCCGGTGCTACGGTTTCTGTCCAAGGCGATAGGGTATATGTAACTTGGTTTGAGAAATCAAATAGGGCTTTAGGTGGAAATTTTGAAATCTTTGTAGGTTGTAAGCCTCATCCGGATTCTTCTTGGCTTCCCGTTCAGAGGGTAAGCTATACCTCGGGTAGATCCCTCTGGCCTATGGTGGCATATCATTGGTCTGGACCTACATCGTACGGAATAGTGTGTTGGCAGGATAACACCCCTGGGAATTACGAGATATATTGCACGACATTTAGACCCCTTGCATATGACGAAGGGGTAGATGTTGAAGAGGCTAAGGTTGAAGAAGAAAAGCCCTTTGAGGTTGTGGGTAGGACCGTGATTCTGAAGGGGAACTACTCCATTTATGATGTATCCGGTAGGCTTCTTGGAAGGGGTGGGAAGGTTAGTCTGAAAGGTGGCATATATTTCGTAGAGGCAGGGGGGAAATTGCATAAGGTCGTGATAAGATAAGAAGATAAAGGGGATGTAGCGGGTACTAAAATCCCAGCTCCTTCAAATAACCTGCTACATCCCCTTTTATTTCTTCAAAGATCCTTTCGCTTTCAACTTCCTCAAATCTCCCATAAATCCCCTCCAACTTCTCCTTCAGCTTCCCATCCTTTGCAAGATTTAAAAATCTTTCAAGGTGCGCCTTTGCTCCCACCTTATTCCCTTCCGCGAGCTTTATGAAAAATGCATCAAGGTTTATCAAAGCCCTTAAATGGGATTTCGTCGGTTCCTCAAGCCTTCTCCAAGCCTTTTCCCAGTACTCGTGGGATTCAAAGAACTTACCCTCAAGGAAAAGCGCCAAGCCCCTCATAACCTCCTCCTCAACCTTTGGAATATATGCTATAGCCTCAATTTCAATAAGCGCCCCCTTAGGTAAATTTGAAACCTCAACCGTTGAACGTGCTGGAAAATTCTCCTTAAAGTATCTTGCGTAAATCTCATTCACCTTCTGAAAGTCCCCCATATTCCTCAAAAATATTGTGGTCTTTACGACGTGATCCAACGAGAGCCCCAACTCCGCCAAAACGTTCGCAATATTTGTTAAAACCCTCTCAGTCTGCGCCTCCAAACCCTCCTCAAGTTCCCCCGTATCCGGATTTATACCTATCTGCCCCGCCAAAAAAACAATATCTCCCGCTATTTTGTAAGGGGAATATGGTCCAACGGGTTTGGGGTACTTTGGCATTATTTCAACCCCCTAATTGCTTCCTTTAGGGTATCAAGGGCCAAGGTTGCACATTTGAACCTCGTCTTTAAAACCTCCTCCCCTATATTTTCCTCCAAGAACTTATAATCAATTTTTAAAATCTCCTCCGCACTTTTCCCATTCGCGTACTCGCAAACTATAGATGCGCAAGCCTGGGAAACCGTACAACCTTCCCCCTCAAAGGAAATTTCAAGTTTTTCCCCATCCCTTTTTATGTATATTATCACCACATCCCCACAACCCGGATTTCCCCCCTTCAAAACCACATCCGCATCCTCAATCTTTCCCCTCCTCCTGGGGTTATGGTAATGGTCTAATATGTAATCTAAGAATAACTGCCTATCCATTTTGGGAAATTTTTGCCAACTCCTTCATTATCTTAGATTTCAACCTCGCCACCTTATTTGGGTGGAATATCCTCCTCTGCCCTATCTTATCAAGGGTTGATTGTAGCTTCAAAGCCCACTCCATCTTTTCCTCCAAACTTTCCGCCTTCTTAAACTTCCTCAAAAGGTATTTAAACCTCGTCTTCCACATAAGGTTCCTAAGCCTTCTCCTCTCGTTCCTCCTTTCCGCCCTCAAAACGGAGATCTTCTTTTTCTTCTTGCTCATAGGCGGGGATTTTAAGGGTGAAATTTTCCCCTTTAAAATTTTCGCTTATGACCAAGGAAGATGTTATAAACGCTCTCAAGGAGATATACGACCCCGAGATCCCGATAAACATTTGGGATTTGGGGTTGATATACGCCTTGGAAATTGACCCAGAAAACAAGTACGTTTATGTTCTTATGACGGTAACTGCTCCCGGTTGCCCCATAGCAGAACCCTTAGCGGATGCGGTGAAAAGCAGGCTTTACGATCTGGGATTTGAAAACGTTGAGGTTGAGATAACCTTTGACCCACCCTGGACCATAGATAGGATGACAGAAGAAGGTAAGGAAGCCCTGAGGTTGATGGGTTACCCTATTTAAGGAGCGGGAAAATGAAGAGGATAAAGATTTATGAGATCTTTGATGCGGAAAGGTTCAAGGAGGATAATAAGTACAGATCCGTAGTTTTGATAGGGAGGTACGCGAGGTACCTAATGAGAAGGAGCGAGATGACGAAAAAGCCCTTAGAGGAAAACCCCGTAATCATCGCCTCGGAGACCTTTGCTAAGGAGGGAATAGCTTATAAGGAAAAGGATTGAAGATTTTAATAGGCGTAACAGGTAGTATAGCCGCGCACAAATCCCTACTTCTATGTAGGGAACTTTATAAGAGGGGGCACGATCTTAAGGTAATTCTGAGTAAAGCTTCCTTAAATTTTCTGAAGCCTTTACCCTTCAAGGAGCTATGCTCCGCGGAAGTATTTACTGATAAAGATTTTTTTAATGAAAACACCCACATAAATCTCTCAAGGTGGGCGGATCTATTTATGGTCGTACCCGCAACCTATAACGTAATCGGTAAGGTTGCCAACGGAATAGCGGACGACCTCTTAACCTCCGTATGCGCCTCTTACCCATTTCCTATAACCTTCGTTCCTGCGATGCATACCGAGATGTGGAGAAACCCGATATTGAAGGAAAATATTGAAAAACTTAAGAAATTTGGGCATGTGGTTCTTCCTACCGTTGAAGGGGAATTGGCGAGCGGGGATTATGGTGAGGGAAGGATGCTTGAGGTGGAAGATTTGGTAAAGTACGTTGAGGATATTGTTAAGCTTAGAGAATTCTGGAGGGGGAAAAGGGTGGTCATCACGTACGGAGGGACAGTAGAAAAGATAGACGAGGTGAGGGTAATAACCAACCTTTCCTCGGGAAAAATGGGAATTGCCCTTGCGAACCTCCTAAAATCCCTTGGAAGCTTTGTAATAGCGGTTGGGTGTGGAAACGTGGAAAGGGCGAGTTCGGACATCTTTTACAGGGTGTTTTCCGTTGATGAGCTTTACAGTACCTTAAAGGATCTTGATTACGATTATCTTTTTATGGCGGCGGCGGTATCGGACTTTAAAGTTGATCCATCAAAGGGGAAGATCAAAAGGGAAGGGAAGATGACCCTTGAGCTTCTACCTACGAGGGATGTTGTGGCAGAGATTTCAAGGAACAAGAAGGGAAAGATCGTGGGTTTTGCCCTAGAGGAGGAAAATAAACTTCTTGAGGAAGCAAAGAGAAAGCTCGAGGAAAAAAACCTTGATTATATTGTGGCAAACCCCATTAAGGTTATAGGATCGGATGAGACGGAGGTGATATTAATATCAAGGGAAGGGGTCTTGGGTAAGTTTGAGGGTTCAAAATGGGAAGTGGCAAGGAAAATCATAGAGAGGTTAAGTTCGGAGTAGATGCGATGTTAGGGAGGTTGGTTAGGGTTTTAAGGTTTTATGGATTTGATACGGAATACTATAGAGATGAAAGGGATGTTGAGATCGTTGGTAGGTGTTTGAGGGAAAATAGGGTGCTTATAACCTCGGATAGGGGCCTTGTTAGGATGGCTAAAGCTTGGAATCTTGAGGTTTATTATGTTGAGGATCCTTCAAGGGATCCTTGGGAGCTTGCTAAAAAAATAATTTCCGATTTTGACGTAAAGGTGGAACCATTTACGAGGTGTCCAAAATGCAACGGAAAGCTGAAAATCGTTTCAAAATGGGAGGTTGAGGGTTTTGTTCATCCCTTCGTTTGGAACAAGTTTGATGAATTTGCAGTGTGTGAAAACTGCGGGCAGATATATTGGGAGGGAACGCATTACGAAAGGATAATAAAGAGGATGGGACGGGCTTAAAATTCCCCTATGCTCTCAGGTCCAGTTTTGATCCTAAAGTCCTTTTCTTTCTATTCGGATACGGTTGCAAACATATTGAAGTCCCAACTTCAGGGTTTGGCTCATGTATTTGATTGGAGAAATGATGCGAAGGGGGATCCCGAAATTTTCTATAAGAACCTATGGGAAAAATCAAAGGATAGGTACCTTGCATTGGTGGTTCTAGGTGAAGAAGCCTTAAACTTCGCTATAAAGAATATCAGGGAAAAACCCGTAATCTTCATTTATTCATATCACACCCTCGATACCCTAAGTCTTCCGGAAAACTTTACGGGTATTTTTGGAGCTATTTCGCCGAGCTTGCATTTGGAAAAGTTCCTTTGCGCCTTTGAGGAGAATAGGGGGGTTGGGATAATACTGCATAAGTCGGAGTGGGAGAGCCTGAAGGATCTATTTGCAAGTTCCATAAAAATTGGGGGTAAAAATCCTCTAAACGAGATCTATTTAAAGTTCGTTGAAAACCCTCTTCAGATCCAAAGTGCGTTTAAGGATATGGCGGATTTCGGAATAAAGCTGGTATGGATCCCTCCGACATCCATATTGAACTTCGGTAGGTACAAGGAAGAGGTTTCATCAAACTCCAAAAAGTTCAATCTTGCTGTTTCCTCTTACGATGTTTCGGATGTTAGAACATGGTCGGTATATTCTTGGCGTCCCAACCCTTCGGACTTTCCACCCCTAATACTGGAGAACCTTCTAAGCATCGAGAAAAGCATTAAAGAAGGTGGAAATCCTAAGATTCAAAGGCTTAAATACCAGTATATATATTCCGCAAGCGCGGGAAATCCAACTTTAAACAAAACCCTCGCATCAAAATTAAAGCTAAAAGTTTCCAACGCTTGCGTCTTTAAGGAGGTTTACTGAGCCTCTATATTCTCCCTTATTTGCGCGAGTAGATCCGCTGGGGATTTTACGGGATAGCTTAGCTTCTCGAGGATTTCCTCTATATTTTTCTCCTTAACCTTCAGTCCCTTCAGCCTTTCAAGAAGCTCCTCCTTTCCTAGAGGGAAATCCGCCCCCTTCATCCTCTTCAGAATTTCTACGGGCCAAAACACCCCGAGGCTTTCCGACGCCACCTGAAGGAGATGGAGGAACATGGTAAGGTTTTCCCTACCCTCCTTTATCTCTTTGTACGCCAACTTCGCTAATCCTCCTGCTGTATGGGCCCTTGGGGTCTTTTCCTCAAGTTCCCCTTCTAACTTCTTTAGTACAAGCTCGGGTTCAGCCCTCAGCATGTTCCTTACGGTTTGACGCGTACTTCCGAGGAATTCCGCTATTTCAGCTTCCGTTTTGTTCGCCATATCCTGTAAAACCACCGCGTAGGAAGCTTCCATTAAACTCGGGATCCAGGTTAGGTTCCTATACTCTATGAGTTTCCTCGGTCCCCCTATGAGCTCAAGGGACTTTAAGAAAACCCTTATAGCCATAGCATCTATATCAAACTCCCTTATCTCTTCAGGTGTCAATATTGCCATACTTCACCCCCTTTTTCAAAATCTCCTTTAAACTTGGACCAATTTTTATAAGCCCCGTTTCTGTAATTTCCATAATATGAGTTGAGGTGTCATGCCCACACATCCTACAACCATCTATTCTGAAGAACCTTACCAACTCCCCTATGGGCAGGCCATACATCCTCTCATCGTATCTCGTTAAAATCGTTTGCTTGGACATTACCATAGTACAGTCCACTATGTGGCTAACCGCAAAACCACCCGCCGCCTCCGCCGAAAGCTCCTCATGTCCGGACCTCTTTTGGGATACCATAAGGGTAGTTTGATACCATTTCTTTGCAAAATTAAAAATCTGCCTCACTATTATCCTTGCCATCATCTCCCTCGCCTCATACAAACCCGTGATTGAGTCTATTATCAAAAAACTGGCTTTGTATTTCCTTATAGCGTAAGCTAAGGTATCAAGAAGGCTTTGGATATTTTCCCTTAGAGTTTGGTAAGATGCCGCGTCAATAATTATTATGTTTTGATCTACCTTGTTTTCGGGAATGTTTAAAGCCTTTGCCCTTTCCTTCAATGACATAGCCAAAAAGGGCGCAGGCGTTTCAACCGTCACAAAGATCAAAACATCGTTTTCGGATGCCCTCTTCACCGCAAATTGTTCAACAAACAAAGATTTTCCCGTATCCGAAACCCCGGTAATGTTTATTACCGCATACTTTGGTATTCCACCTAGAGGGGTTTTCTTGGGTTTTCCATCTACGATCTTGGTTGTAAAGAACATATCATCCAAACCCTCAATCCCAGTTGGAACACCTTCAAGCTTTGGAGCTTCCTTACCCGCCTCTTTTAAGGTGGAAATACTTTCCAAGATGGGTTTTCTTTCCTCTGACATATGGGAATTTTAAGGGTGATATTCTTTAGAATTTTAAGATTTATGCGATACGTGCCTCTAATTTTTTTGAGCGTTTTAGGTGGCTCCCTTATATTCCTTCAAATACAAAAATTTGGTCCTTTTGTTAGTACGGATGGCGTTAAATATTTGTTAATTGCGGAAAGTTTGAGAAAAGGGCTAGGGTTTTGTATTAAGGATGCGGACGGATGCAATTTTGAATCCCACTGGGCACCGGGGTTTTCGGTACTCCTTTCCCTTTTCCCCAACCATACCCTATTGAACGTTTTACTTGCTTCCCTATCGGTTTTCCTTTTTGGGCTTTTGTTACTAAATATTACCCGCTCAATACTCATAACCACCATATACACCCTCACCTTTATCCTCTCCCCCACATTCTTAAAAAACTTTTCCTTCCTTTTTAGCGAAACACTATACATTCCTATGCTTCTTCTTGCTCTAATTTTTCTCAAGGAATACGTTGAAAAACGCGATCTAAAACACTTGCTTGTATTATCAATTTTGGTAGGTTTGGGGAATTTGGTTAGGTACGCGAAATTTATTTACGGTGTAAAGTTTAGGGATATCCTGATTTTCCTTTTCTTTTCCCTCATTCCTTTCCTTGCTTGGCAAGTATTTTCAAGTCTTCAAGGTGAGCCCGTCAGGGAATTAGCATTACATTTTCCATCAGACTTTCACTATCAGGTTCTTTGGGAGACCTTAAACGGTTATGTGTTCCCTCCTTATTCTGATGAACTAAAAGTCGTGATATTAGTCCCAATTTTGGTATTTCTCCTCCTTTCCACATTTAGGGAAAAGCGAACCGCAATTTTGATTTTAGGTTTTGTTTTGGTTAAGATTATAAAAACCCACATACACTATGAGATCCTTATCCTGTTTTTCTTTTCTGCCCTCTTCCTTCTCCTTATCTACAGGGATCTGGAAGTTTGGGGAAGGATATTGATCTGGTTCCTGTTGGGTTATCTCGTTTTCCTTTTTTTGAGCATATCGTTTATGGATTTTCACACCTTGCCTGATATAAGGATAATGTCCCCATTTTTCGTAATTTTTCTTTTTTACCTCTTCCTTTCCTTTTTAGCTATTCGGTTTTTGCGATTAATTTCATTAATGAGAAAAGATTGAACGGGGATGGCTTAAAGGCTCCATATTGGGCAAACCTTGATATTCTGGAAGATGTAAGGAAATTACCAAAGTCCGCTTACGTTTATTCCAACGTTCCGGAAATTTTGTATTTACATGCTGGAATTTATGCTTCCTTCTTACCCAGGGCTTTTAACCCGAATTCAAACAGGGAGAACAAAAAGTTTATGGAAGAGATTCGGGAAATGGCGGAAAGGATCAAGAGAAAGGACGGCTTCTTGGTGATAATTAGACCCTTCCGTAGGTATTACCTTCCAAGCGAGGAGGATCTTAAGAGAATTTTACCCTTACAAATTTATTCGGAAAGAAGGGATGGGGCGATTTATAAGATCCGTTAGTAGATTCTTATCTCCACCCTCCTGTCGTCTGGTTTTCCCTTTGCCCTACCGTCTCCGTAAGATTTTGCGGAAAGTTTTGATGGTTCAACCCCTTTGCTTATGAAGTACCGAACAATGGCAGATGCCCTTGCGGATGAAAGCTCCCAGTTTGTAGGATACTTATCCCTGTTGGTTTGCACTGGGCTTTTGTCCGTATATGCGGAAACCTCTATCTCCCTAAATTTCCCCCTGTAGCTCTCCAATATCTCATCAAGTTTTTTCTTACCTTTTTCCGAGAGCTCCGCACTTCCCGGATCAAAGAGATCGTCTGATGGTATGCTTATAAGGGTAAAGGTGTCCGTTTTTTCTGGGTTTTCCTTAAAGTTCTTCAGGAGGTTTAGGTTCTCTTCGTTGAGGTCGTATATAACCTTTTTCAGCTTGGGTATTTCGTAAAACCAAAGGTAAAAGTTTAATCCCAAGCTCAGGACAAAGAGGACGTATATTATTCCCCTTAATAGGTTCATTCCATAAGCTCTATTGCCATTGCCACGGAACCTCCACCTCCCAAGCAAAGGGCCGCCAAGCCCCTCTTTCCCCCCGTCCTTTTCAGGGCGTATATTAGGGTGGTTAGGATCCTCGCCCCCGAGGCTCCTATGGGATGCCCGAGGGCTATCGCACCGCCGTGTATGTTGAACTTCTCCCAATCCCATTGTAGATCCTTGTGATCCGCGAGAACCTGCGCGGCAAACGCCTCGTTTATCTCTATTAGGTCAAACTCGTTTATGTGCTTGTATCCGAGCTTTTCCATAACCTTCCTTATTGCTATGGTTGGTGCAAAGAAGAGGTTCTTGGGATCCGTAAAGCCACTTGAGTATGCCAAAATCCTAGCCAAGGGCTTTAATCCCTTCCTTTCCGCGTACTCAAGGGAAGATAAAACCAACGCGCTTGCGCCATCCGAAAGGGGAGGAGCATTCCCGGCGGTGACGCTACCGTCCTTCTCAAAGACTGGCTTCAAAGCTGAGAGCTTCTCGATACTTGTATCCCTCCTTGGAGTCTCGTCCGTATCAACCATTACAACCCCTTTACCTGTATTCACCTCAACTGGCACTATTTCTTCCTTAAACCAACCGTTATCTATGGCCTGTATAGCCTTCCTATGGCTCTCGTATGCCAACCAATCTTGTTGTTCCCTCGTTATTCCAGCCACCCTTGCGGTGTATTCCGCAAGGTTTCCCATATGCACGTTTTCAAAGGCGCACCATAGCCCATCCTTTATCATAAGGTCCTCAAGGGAAAGGGTCCCGTACTTTATACCAGCCCTTATAAAGGCTCCATGTGGGGCGTTAGTCATAGACTCCTGACCACCCGCAACCCCAACCTCTATATCCCCCACCTTTATGGCCCTTGTTATCTGTATTACCGCCTCAAGCCCAGAACCGCAAACCTTGTTTATCGTTTCCGTAGGTATGTGGGAAGGAAGTCCAGCCTTTATTGCGGATTGCCTTGCGGGATTCTGGCCACTGCCAGCCTGTATAACCTGTCCCATCATCACCTCTTCAACTTCCTCCGGAGATATTCCCGCCCTCTTTACAGCCTCCCTGATCACTATAGCCCCCAGATCCGTAGCTTTAAATTGAGCCAAATTCCCCAAAATCTTCCCTATAGGTGTTCTAACTGCAGAAAGTATTACAACCTCTCTCATATCTCCGTGAAGTTTAAGGTTGTAATACTTTGGGGATAACCCCCTTAAAATCCACAACTGTATGCTTGAAAAGTTCAGGGAGGATATAACATATTTCTTAATTGCGTTGGCTTTATCCATAGTTTTCTTCTTTCCGGGTTGGCTTCCGGATCACACTTTTGTTATGACGGACTTTTTAACCTCAAGCTACCCTTTTCACAAGCTTGCCTCAGAATTGCCCATACCAAAATGGGAACCTTATATTTTCGGTGGTATGCCCTTTTGGGGAGCACCCCACGCCGATATATTTTACATAAACCAGATCTTAAGGTTTTTTACCACTCCGGGACATGCGGCCTCCCTTTCCATCCTATTCCACTCAATCTGGGCATATATATTTTCTTACTTGCTCTTGAGAAAACTGGGGGTTGAAAAGGGTTGGTCCTTTATGCTCGGCGTTTTTTACTCAACCGCGATATTTTGGACGAGCCTTGTTTTCAGCGGACACCTCGCAAAGATGGCAATAATTTCGAACATGCCCGCAATATTCTGGGCCCTTGAGGGGACGCTTGAGGGTAAAATTAGGTATTCCTTCCTTCTTGGGCTATTTGCGGGTATTACAACGAACGCCGGGCACGCCCAGCTTATGTACTATCTTTTCATAGTTATTTTGATTTATTCCATAAGCGCTTTGATAAGTATCATCAGGGCTGGGGATCACCTTAGGGCCTTGAGGGTGGTAATGGGTGGGTTTGTTGCTATGGTTTTGGCTATCCTTATAAGCTCGCCCTTCCTTTGGAATCAGTGGGAGTACATAAGGGGGTATTCGCTTAGGGGGGTTGAGAAGGGTTTGGAGTTTTCAAAAAGTTGGTCCTTGGATTGGGCGGACTTTCTCTCCATATTTTACGGGATGTATTCTGGGGTTTTTGAGAAGTATTGGGGCTCAAATCCCTTTAAGATAAACAGCGAATACCTTGGGGCGCTCTTGGTTTTCTTCGGCTTTGTCGGAATTATCTCAAACTTTAGAAACTGGAGGGTTATATCCCTATCCATAGGGGGTTTTATCCTGTTTGTTTTAATGACCGCCAAGGTTAATCCCCTATTCCCGATATTTTACCAATTCTTCCCTATGATCAGCCTATTTAGGGCCCAGGCTATGGCTTCTGGGGTTTTGGGAATAATATTCCTAATATTCTCCGCTTATGCATTTAAGCATCCCGAAAAGTTTGAGACTTCCGCCAAGAATTTCCTCATAATTGGTATAGCTTTGGGTTTGTTCCTTTTAATGTTCGGGAAATCTTTGACCGTTTGGGGGACGGAGGCGGATATTCAAAGGTTGGGGATCTTTGATGCAACATCAAACGACAGGCTCTTTGCGGTTTCAAAGACGGTGATTTTATGGATCTTCGCGTATCTGCTAATTAAAAACCAGTCAAGGAATACTCCAATTTTTCTTGCGATCCTGGGTTTTGGGGATAACTTCCTAAGCAAGGGGGCGTTTTATAAACCTATAAGGGAAAGCGAATACTTTGCTGAGGACGAATTTGCAAGGTTTTTCAGGGGTAAAGAGGGTATTTATAGGGTTTTGGATTTGGGTTATAAAACGGATGACAATTATCTCGTTCTTTTTGGTGTTCAGAACGTCGGTGGTCATCATGGACAACAGATAAGGTACTATTACGAATATTTGGGTTGCAAGGGCCTTATGTTTAACCCCTTCCTTTGCGATAGCATAAGGAAAAAACCCGAGGTCCTTGATACCCTTGGTGTTAGGTTCGTAATCTCCCCAGTTGGTTTAAAGGAGGAAATGCGGAAATTCCCCGAATTTTTAAAATTCTCGGAGTATTTGGGAAAGATGGAAATCGTAAGTAGGATTGGGAACTTTGAGATTTTGGAAAATAAGGATTATCTACCGAGGTTTTTCTTGATGTGTGGGGATAAAATCTCGGGCGTAAAGGTTTTGAATTACGACCCGAGGAGGGGGATATACGAGGTGGAGTACTCCTCCGAGGATAAATGCGACCTCGTTTTAAGTGAAAACTACTATCACCATTGGAAGGCGGAGATTGACGGCAGAAGGGAAAATGTTGAAAGGTTCAGGGGGACATTTATGAAAGTTTCCGTACCCGAAGGAAACCATAAAGTTAGATTCCTCTATCAAAGCCCATTGGAGAAATTGACGTTTGAGCTCTTTCTCTTGGGTTTGGGTTTATCCTTCTTGGGTATAATTCTAGGTTGGAAGTTTAGGATATGAGCGAGCTCTCTTTTCTATTTATTGGGCTCTATTTTCTAAGTTTGTTGCTTTACCTGTTCTTCCCGAATCTTATAAAACTTTGGGCAACATTGGGACTTTCCTCCTTGGGCGCAAGCTTGATTGGATTTTGGGGATACAAGGATCCCTACATCCTAGGTTCTTTTTTGGCAATACTTGTCATTTCCTCTCTGGGAGCCTTGATAAGAAAATAAAAAAGGGGGGAGTTTTCCTCCCCCCTTATGCGAGTTTTTTACCTTATTATCACCTTCGCGGTCCTTTCTCCAACCTTCACGAAGTATATTCCAGCCTTAGGTAAGGTGTATTTGTCCTTGAACTCAGCAATCTTCCTACCAGTTATATCATAAACTTCCGCCCTACCGGACAGGGTTATAGTCCTACCCAAAACCTTCAGGTTGTACTCCTTAACGAGCCTCTCACCCTCGGATATTCCCAACGCATCGCAATAGTATCCCAAAGCCATTTGTATAAGGGTATTGCTCGCGTCGTTTAGGGTTATGAAGGCGGTTACGGGCGTGTTCGGATCGGGCGAAGGGCAGGGCCAGAAATCCGCATCCGCCATATCTCCAATAAGGACGCTGTCAAGGACGCTTACAGGACTCTTCCTCAACTTGTAGATATTTTGCTGATTCCAACCACCATAATAGATCTCGTTCACATAAGGCAAGGAAAAGATGCCCCTTAGAGATACGCCCGTATGGTTTGGGAAGGTTCCAACGACGGTGTAGGTGTTGGGGTTTATCTTGTAGATAAGATTTGAGCCTGCTACATAAACCCCATAAACCACGTTTTCTATAGGATCGTGATCAAGCCCTGCCATCCAATAACCGCTCTCAACGTTTGTCCAAATGTCAAAGCTGTCTATCAAAACCCCCGCTCCGTTGTAAATACCCATCTTGTTGCCTATAAAGCCCACGCTCGAATTATATCCCACATGCGAGATCCAGAACTTCCCTCCAACGTACGCTATTCCCCAAGGTATGTCGTCTGCTCCGAAGAAGCTGTGAGGGATCCAAGGTGTCAAGGTGAAAGTTACGGCTGGGTTTGAAGGGTTAAAGGAGAAGACCCTACCCATTGGGTTCATACTCACCACGAAGAACCTACCGCTGTCCGGGGCATAGGTTATCCCCGCAAAGCTATAACCCGTTCCATCCCCGATGGTTGGGAATGTCCAGCTTCCTAATATATCCCCGAAGAGGTAATACGTCCTGAACCTTGATAGCATAGTGTCGTTTGAACGGTTGGGATCCGAGGGTTCGTTTGCTATAACTACAGCTTTATAGAAGGACCTGGGGGATGGAGTGAAGGCGGAGAAAGTTACAGTTACGTTTGATGATGCGGGTATGCTTACATTTTGAACATCCGAGAAAACCAACGTGTTACTTACGGTATCGTATATGTAAAGATGTACGGGAGTTCCGCTTGTTGGAACGGAACCGGTGTTCCTAACTACCGCCTGGACGGTTAATGGGGATGTGGAAACCAAACCCGAAGGGGAAACATTTAAAACCCTAATATCATAATCTGCACCCGTGGGGTATTGGAAAAGTATTGCGGTTCCGTTTGTGGGGACATGGCCGGAAGGGGAGCCGTTATAGACATACTGAATGTACCATGTGGGGTTTGAACCGGCGGCAGCGGTTGAATCCTGAATACCTATGGTCGCATCAACGTAATCTATGTTGCTGTTGTACTGGAGCTTTATATTTCCGTTATCGTAAATTATCACCTCAAAGTCCATCCTGACGGTACGGCCATATCTGGGGACATTGTACCACTGCACCACCGCGCAACTACCCGAATAACCGTCGGGGCAAGTTGTAAATCTTTGGAAGTAGACGCCAGCACCGCTTACAGATGGATCCAGGTCATCCCACATTACCGCCACAAATCCGTGTTCGCCATACCCATTGTCCGGAAGCGAGGAGTTGAAAAGTCCCAAGTAAGTGTACTTATTGTTAAAAACTACCGTACCGTTTGAGCATATGGAAATTGAGTCCGTAGTTTTGTCGTAGAAGGGGAAGGAGAAGCCCAGATAATACAGGGTGCCCGCGCTCGATCCCGAGCACCAGTCATCCCCCGCTCCCACGTTTATCCCTGTGGTATGTATGTCTATGTAGTTGAAGGGAACCGCGTCTCCATCTTGGGTTGAGAGGTAGGTGTATCCGAATCCATCCGGTCCCCCTCCGAGGATCCTTGGGGCCTTAACCCTGATCCCCTTGGGGGCCACCGGCTCCGCCTTTTCGGCGGTCGGGGCCTTTAACCCCATTGTGCCTATATCCGCGTACGTTAGAAGTATCCACATAGGTGCTGTTATTATAAGGTTGATTATTATTGTAAGATCCCCCAAGCCCCCATCCTCCTATACTTCTTGAACCTTTCCCTCAGTAAGGTTGCCCTATCCTTTCTCCTCAATTCCCTAAAAGCCTTCAAAAATACTAATTTTATCCTCCTTGCGGTTTCATCGTAATCCCTATGGGCTCCCCCCAAAGGTTCCTTTATTATCCCGTCAATTATTTTAAATTTCAACAGGTCGCTTGCGGTAAGTTTTAGGTATTCCGCAGACTCCTTGTTTTTAGATGCATCCCTAAAAAGTATGCTCGCCGCACCTTCAGGTGATATTACGGAATATATGGCATACTCAAGCATATAAACCCTGTCCGCGGCAGCTATTGCCAAAGCTCCCCCGCTTCCACCCTCCCCCGTTATTATTGCTATAGTTGGCACTCCTATCTCCAACATCTTCTTTATACTGTAAGCTATGGCGGAAAATTGCCCCCTCTCCTCCGCACCAACTCCCGGATATGCCCCAGGGGTATCCACCAAAGTCAAAACCGGCAACCCCAACTTGTCGGCTAAGGAAAACATCCTTATTGCCTTCCTATATCCCTCGGGATGCGGCATCCCAAAGTTCCTTTTTATCTTCTCCTCCGTTTCCCTACCCTTCTGTATCCCAACTATTATGGTACCGTACCCCTCTATCTTCCCTATACCCGCAACTATGGATTTGTCGTCGCCATAAAGCCTATCGCCGTGAAGTTCTATGAAATCCTCGCAAATTCTGGGAATTATATCCATAGGGTAAGGTCTGTCGGGATGGCGGGCGAGTTGCACCTTTTGCCACCTCGTCAAATTTGAGAAAATATCCCTTTTTAGCTTCTCTAAATCCCTCTCAAGTTCCTTTATCCTTTTTAAAAGGTTTTCATCCTTACTTTCGTTTGCCTGTTTTCTCAGCTTCTCAAGTTCCTCCTCCAAAACCGCTATGGGTTGCTCAAAATCCAAATAACGCATTGAAAAATTCTAAGGTTGCGAAAATAGTTCCCATCCCCTATAAACAAAGCCCGTATATACCTGCGTCAAAGCTGCCCCTAAAGATAACTTCTTTTGCACATCCTCAAGGGAAAATATCCCCCCAACCCCTATTACGGGTATCTTGCTTATCTTTACCCACTCCCTTATCCTCCCGTTTGATATTTCAAACAAAGGTTTCCCGCTTAACCCTCCCCCTTCCACCTTCAAAGTGTTCGTAAGGATCACCCCGTCTATATCGTTCTCCTCACATATTTTCGCTATCTCCTCCATATCCTCCCCCGAGATTTCGGGGGCGAGCTTCAATAAGATGGGTTTGTAAGGCTTAAATCTCCTAAACCTCCAAACCTCCGAAAGGATCACCCTTAGGTTTTCCCCCCTCTGTAGTTCCCTAAGATTGGGAGTATTTGGAGAGCTAACGTTTAAAACGAAGTAATCACCAAGGTCGTATAGTTCCCTAAGGGTAAATAAATAATCTTCATAAGCCCTTTCGTTTGAGGTATCCCTGTTTTTACCTATGTTTATCCCAATTGGTACAAGGCGGGGATCCTTCTTCAGCCTCTCCTTTATAGCCATCGTTCCAATATTGTTAAAACCCATCCTGTTTATTATGGCAAGCTCCTTTTCTATCCTGAATAGCCTGGGTTTTGGATTACCCTCTTGCGGTAATGGGGTTACCGTTCCTATCTCAACGAAACCGAACCCAAAGGCGGACCATAAACTCCCAAGATCGCAGTTTTTATCCAAGCCCCCCGCAAGCCCCAACTTCCCCAAAAATTCTATGTTCCAAAACCTAAACCTTTCAAACCTTCTTTGATTGAAAATTTCCATTAGAATGGGCTTTACAACGGAAAGACCCCTTAAAACCAAGTTATGGGAAATCTCTGGATCCAAAGAAAACAGTAGTTTCCTTAGAATACTATAAACCACCCTTCCCCCTAATTTCCAAAGGGATACCCGCCTTGCATAGGGGACAATCCTCGGGTTTAAAAACGGGCAAATTCACTTCCAACACGAAAAATAAAGGTACTTCAAGGGAAATTTCCCCCCTCTTTATCATAACCCCGCATACCACCGGTATCCCCCCCGCCTCCAAAACCGCGCTATAAGTTTCCCTCAAAGATTTCCCCGTGGTTAATACATCATCCACCACAGCAACCCTCCTATTTTCTATATTGTATCCCCTCTTTAAAACCCTCCTCTCCCCTTCCTTCTCCGCGTATGCGGAGAATACCCCCATAACCGACGCAAGGTCATAAGCAAATATCGCGCCCCCCGTGAAGGGTCCGACCACCCATTCAACATCAAAATCCTTAAGCTTCCTCGCCAAAATCTCGGAAAACTTCCTCAAAAGCTTTGGATCCTCCAAGATGCGGAACTTCTCAAAATAATATTCCGAGTGAAGCCCCGAACTTAATAGGAAATGCCCCTTGTAAAGCGCCCTCCTTAAAACAGCTTCTTTAACTCCACCCTCAATATCGCCAAGGGGATCCCTTCCACCTCCAAGCATATCAAGATGTCCTCCGAAAGGTAGAAATAATAATCCGGGTTTCCCGGAACAAAGAGTTCGCTTCTGTTGAGGTACTCAAGGAGCTTCTTTGCGTTTTTACAGGTTGCCTCGTTTATATACCCGCTTTCCTTTCCCGCAAAGTACCCATTAACAAAGACCGCGGAATTCTTGATCCAATTTGCCCCCTTTAATTTTTCCAAAATTTCTTCCGCCCTTTTCTTAACCTCCTCAGCGACCTCCTCTATTTGGAAAGAGCTTAATAGGGACCATTCTTCAATACTTTGTGCGCTTTCCTTAACCTCCGCCTCCTCGGACGCGGATATGGTCCTAAGGAGCAAGGAATCTACGGATTCATAAATTGTTTGCTTATCGGTCTCAATCCCCCTCTTAACCGCGAAGGTACCGCCTTCTAAGGACAGGATCCTCTCGAAAGCCCGTATTCCCACCACATCTCCTATTTCCGCGTGTACCACCTTACCGTCCTTTATCCAAATCTTCCCTGTGCCCTCTGGGGAAGATACTTCAACGAGGGCGGTTCCACTCTCGTATGCGAGAAGTTGAAGGATGTCCATTAAGGTTAGCTCCTGGATCACGCCCCTGAATCCCCTTGAGGTCATCACCTTATTCAGGATCTTTAGAAAATAATCAAGATCGAAGGGTTTTTCAAGGTAGGCATCCGCCCCCAGGGCTACCACCTCCCTCTCCATCTCCGGGGATCCCTTTGCGGTCATCACCACGGTTTTCAGGTCCTTTCTTTCGGATTTTAATTGCTGTAAAAAGGTTAAACCGCTTTCTCCGGGCATCCTTATATCCGTGACTATTATGTCCACGGGTTGTGTCTTTAAAATAGCCAGAGCTTCCTCCACATTTTTCGCGGTTAAAACCTCCCAACCTCCCCTGCTCAAAAAGGCGGAAAGTCCAAAAAGGAGCTCCTCCTCATCATCAACTATTAATACCCTTGGCATTCCTAAAACAGCTTAAAGTTATTTTTAACGAACCCCACCGCGAACCTTAGGTTCGCCTTCACATCAACGTCCCCCGTCTTGTTAAACTCGTATATGTTTGTGTCGTCGGCGATGTCTATGAATAGCCCCTTATAGCTTACTCCTCCCCCGAATGTCCATCCGATCCTCGCCCCCTTCTTATCGTAGAAATATCCGGCCCTGAAGGATACGAGGTTGTAGAAGGTGTAGTTTGCTCCTATGTGCATCCAAGCATCCGCCAATACGCTATCTATACCCACCTCCCTTATATCCTTGGTTATATAAACCAAAACCTTGTGAATATCAAATGCGATCTGGAACTTGTTTATAGTATCATAAACGGGGACGAGGGCGAATCCCAACCTCGCGCTGTAGGGAAGTGGATCCGCGGGGGAATTCCCGTACCTTATTCCCGGTCCAAGGTTCATAATACCAAGGGAAACGCTATAACCAGGCCATCTTCTCAAATAAACGCTACCATCCACCGCATAAGCCCAAGCGTCCCCGCTGTTTGGATCATCTCCCATCCTTATCAAGATCTGCCTTGGGATCAGGAAAGAATATAATACCTTTGCGGAACCACCAATATATAGGGTCCCGAGATTGTTCTTTATCAACTCCCTCCCGTATCCAAGTGTAAATACCATATCAAAAGGGGTAGTTGTCCCATAATTCACACCATCATAGACCAAATCAACTTCACCAACCGTTAGGTAAGTAAAAGCCAAAGAGAAAGTTCCAACGGATGTTTGGGAGGTTAAGCTCGCGAATTCAAAGTACGAATCGTTTGTCTGAACCAAGGTCCTTAACCACGGAGCATGGACGAAATATAAAGAGGCACCTTTTAAAGCTCCCAAACCCGCTGGGTTGTACCAAATTGTCGAAGGATCATCCGCCACCGCGGAAAACGCACCACCCATCCCAATTGCCTTTGCTCCGGGATAAATGGTTAAAACCACCGCCCCCGCGGCGTTTGAGTCCGCATAAAGCCTCCCCAAAAGCACCCCAAAAATCAAAAATACCCTCTTCATTTTCTCCTCCTAAGTTCCCTTGCCTGAGCCTTTATTTTCTCTTGCAACTGCCTTATCCCATCTATGAGGGCTTCCGGCGATGGGGGACAACCGGGTACATAAACATCAACGGGCACTATCCTATCAACCCCCGGCACCACGCTATAAACGTTCCTATAATGGTCCCCGGAAATCGCGCAGGAGCCCATGGCTATAACCCACTTTGGATAAGGCATCTGTTCGTAAAGCCTCCTCAACCTTGGAGCCATCTTTATGGTAACTGTCCCCGCCACGATCATAAGGTCCGCCTGCCTTGGGGTTGCCCTAGTTATCGTTCCAAACCTTTCAAGGTCAAACCTGTTCATATATGCGGCTATCATCTCTATGGCGCAACAGGCTAAACCAAAGGTTAAACCCCAAACGGAGTTTGCCCTCGCCTGAGCCAAGAGCTCCTCCAAAAGTCCAACGCTCGTTAAAAGTATTTCTCCACCCGGAAACCTTTCAAGGTGCAATGCTATATCGTATAGGGTTGAGGGGGGGTAAAGGGTTTTATTTTCCATAAGGTTAAGTATTATAAGGGGGATTTCGTATCAACTGCCCCAAAATCCCCTTTCCTTCCTCTCCCTAAATGTGAGTTCAACTTTATGAAGGGAAAGTTCCCTTAAAACCCTTACCCTCTCCTCCTCTGCCCTTTCAAGTCTCCTCCTGGCATATTCCACATATTTTTCCGATATATCTATCCCAATATAATTTTTACCCAAAAGCTTTGCAGCGACCAATGTCGTTCCCGTTCCACAAAATGGGTCTATAACAATTCCATCCTCTTCCTCAAGCAAGCTTGCTATGATCCGTGTGGGAAGTTCTATGGGAAATACCGCGGGATGTTCTTTATGTCCTTGCTCTGGGCGGATCTCCCATATGGATGTTAATTTGGCGTGCTTGGGTTTTAATTCTTTTGGTTTTCCCTTCACAAGCCAATAAATTCTTTCTTCTACCTGCCAAAACCTCCACCCCCTTATGTTGCCTGCAATTTTTCTGTTCCAAATTATCTCCTGCCATATGTTCCACTTGGTTTTAATTAGCCAATGTAAGGGATGGATCATTTTCCCGTCTTCGTAGCGCACTTTGTGATTGTAGAAAAAGGATCCCCCTTCCTTTATTACCCTGTAAAGTTCGTTTAAAACCTCCACCTGCCAGCTTTGATACTCCTCCTCTGGCATAACATCCCTATAGCCCTTGTATTTGACTTTATCCACCAACCAACCACCATACTTTTCTTTTTTGTTGTAGGGTGGAGAGGTAATACCCAAATCTATACTGTTGTCCGGAATTTTCTTCAAAACTTCCAAGGCATCACCATGTATAACTTGATTGATAAACTTTTCTATACCTTCCATTTTTTAAGTCCCTCAAAGTATTTTATCAGGTCCCTTGCTAAGTAATCCTTAAAACCGTGCCAATCATCCCTTAAATAGGCAAGTTTCAAAGAAGGGCAATCCTTGTAATCCCTAAAGGAAAATCCGGCTGAGCGTAAGTATTCTCCCTCTCTTCTTTGTCCCTCTGGAAACCTACGTTCAAGCAAGTCTTTAAGCTTTTCCTTTAGGCACTCAAACTTAAACTCAAAAATGTATATAAGCTTCCCTCCCACAAAACCGCTAACCAAAATTATAGGATTGTTTTCCAAATCCTTACTAAACCTTTCCAAGGTGTAGTCGTTAAAACTTCCACCGCCGTTTAGTTTTTTCTTGGGGTCATCCGTATTTTGAGGCTTTACCTCACAATCAACTTTCCTTCCAGTATCAGTATCCATTCTATAACCGTTGTATCCGAGCTTTTCCGTGTTTGGTTGAAAGCCACACACCCATAAGGTGGTTAGTTCCCTAAGCCTTGATGAGTTTTTGTCATTAAAGTAAAGGGTCAAGAGGTCTATAAAAAGGGCTATCAAGGAAGGTTTCGAAAGTCCGTTCAAAAACTCTATAAGTTCTTCGGGTTCTTTGGTTGAATAGATCTCAATGCTCGCCTTAAGGTTTAAGCTTAGCATTTTTCTTTCTTGGTATTATAAAGATGGGAAAGTATTGTCTCTCCCCCTTTAGAATTCACCATATGACATCAAAAAAGGCTTTGGAGATCTTAAAGGGTATAATGGTGGATGGGAAGGATATTGTGAGCGCGGGTTTTTTGGGGAATTTGACGGTTGAGGGGGAAAAGGTAGAGGTGGTTTTGAGCATCCCGGAAGAAAAGGAGGATATAGCGCTTGAACTTCAGGATAAAATAAGGGATGCCTTGTTAAGTGGGGGATTTAAGGAGGTGGTTATAAAAACGAAGGTTAAGCAGAGTCTTCCTCCCCCTAAGGTCCAAACCAAGGGTCCCTTCAAAACCATAGATCTACCGAATGTGAAAAATATAATAGCAGTTGCGAGCGGTAAGGGTGGGGTTGGAAAATCCACCTTCGCGGTAAATTTGGCTTACGCTTTCAAAAGGTTGGGTTATAAGGTTGGGATCTTTGATTCGGATATACACGGACCTTCGGTTAGCGTTATGCTAAACTTGAAAGATGAAAGGATGAGAGTGGATCCCGAGGGAAGAAAGTTCATACCCCCCGAGAAATACGGCGTAAAGGTGGTATCCTTTGGGCTTCTTGTTGATGAATATACCCCGGTTCTTTGGAGGGGGGCGATGTTTCATAAAGCTTACGAGGAACTTATGTCTCAAACGGATTGGGGGGAGCTGGATTTCTTGGTGGTGGATCTTCCGCCCGGAACTGGTGATGCCCAAATGTCCCTTGCCCAGCTCTTTGATGTTAAGGGGGTATTGGTTGTAACCACCCCACAGCTCGTTGCGATCGCGGATGTTTTGAGGGCTATAAAGGGATTTGAAAAGCTTGAGGTTAGGGTTCTTGGGATAATAGAAAATATGGCTTATTTTGTGTGCCCGGATACGGGTAAGAAGTATTATATTTTTGGACAGGGTGGGGGCAAGAAGCTTTCGGATCTTACGGGAATTCCCCTTTTGGGTAGCGTCCCGATAGACGAGTATATATCATCAAGCGGAGATAACGGAATACCCGTTGTTGAGGCTTTTCCGGATGTCCCGAGTTCAAGGGCGATTATGAAGATAGCGGAAAGCATCCTAAAGATGCTATGAGCTCGGTTTTGAGAACAGAAAATCTCGTTAAGATCTATAAGAAAAGAAAAGTTGTTGATGGGGTTTCAATCTCGGTTAAGCAGGGGGAAATAGTGGGACTTTTGGGTCCGAACGGTGCTGGGAAAACGACGACTTTTTATATGATAGTTGGGGCAATAAAACCCAACGGGGGAAAGGTTTATTTGGATGATAGGGATATAACCAAGCTTCCGATGTTCAAGAGGGCTAGGCTCGGCATAGGCTATCTACCTCAGGAACCATCAATTTTTAGGTACCTATCCGTTTGGGATAACATATACGGCGTCTTGGAGATGAGAGGTTATAACAAAAAGGAGGCGAGGAAATTAACCGAAGAGGTTATAGAGCTTTTGAATTTAAAAAAGGTGGTGAAAAACTTGGGAATACAGCTTTCGGGCGGGGAGAGGAGGAGGGTTGAGGTGGCAAGGGCGGTTGTATTAAAACCCAAATTCCTTCTACTTGATGAGCCTTTCGCGGCAGTAGATCCAAAAACAAGGGAGGAAATACAGGAAATAGTCCTAAAGCTCAAGGATATGGGGATAGGGATAATAATTACAGACCACAATGTCAGGGAAACTCTTGAGATAACCGACAGGGCGTACATTATTTACGAGGGGAAGATCCTAATTGAGGGCTCAACCCAGCAGTTGATAAACGACCCCAAAGCGAGGGAGATATATTTGGGTGAAAAGTTCAGGATGTGAAGAAGAAGGGCGCGAAAATCCCAAAAACAAAAAAGGGGGCGGGCCTTTTCCCACCCCCCAAGGTTTTAAGAGTTTTTTATCTGATTATCACCTTCTCCCTTATTACCTCTCCACCCGAGACAACCTCCACGAAATAAACACCCCTTGAAAGATCAAGCTTAACCTCGTTCTTGCCCCTTGCGGACTTAACTACGCCCCCACTTACATTATAAACCTTCACCTCAAATTCTCCAGATCCGCTAACCTTTATACCACCTTTGTATGGTGTTATAATGCCACTTGTAATTTGGCAGGATTCGGAGATGTTTAAGAAACAGGGATCGGAAACAATTAAGGTTGGGGATGTAACTGTGGGAGATACAGAAAGAACGGTGGGACTTACGGAATAAACGGTAAGAGAAGGTGAAGTTACCGTCGGTGAAGGTGTTGTTACCGTTGGGCTTATATCTTGAAATGCTGAACACACATTCCCGTTAGCATCCATCTTCACAAGAAAAGCACTTATGTCGAAAGCATCTACGCTCACACGACCCGCCGCAATGTATCCACCGTCGGGTGTCTGTTGAACGGAATAAGTCCTATCAGTCCAATCTGTCCAGGCTCCCGCGTAAGCTTTAGCCCATTGTACGTTTCCGCTCGCATTAGTTTTGATAATGGCAAAATATCTGCCCGGACTGAAGGATTGTGTCCAAACCGCCACGATGTATCCACCGTCTGATGTCTGTTGAACGGAATAAGCATAATCCCAATCTGTTCCCCCGTAAGTTTTAGCCCATTGTAGGTTCCCGCTCGCATCAGTCTTGATGAGGAAAACATCCCAATTACCCGCACCAAAGGAAAGTGTATGACCCGCCACGATGTATCCACCGTCTGATGTCTGTTGAACGGAATAAGCATAATCATAATTTGTTCCCCTGTAAGTTTTAGCCCATTGTAGGTTTCCTAATGAATTAGTCTTGATGAGGATAATATCCGCATCGCCTGAACTGAAGGAACCTGTAAAACCCGTCACTATATATCCACCGTCGGATGTTTGTTGAACGGAATAAGCATAATCCCAACTTGCTCCTCCGAAAGTTCTAGCCCATTGCACGTTTCCACTCGAATTAAGCTTGATGAGGATAATATCATAAGTATAAGTGTATGAATCTGAATAACCCACCACTATGTATCCACCGTCGGATGTTTGTTGAACTGAATAAGCATAATCCGGATTTACTCCCCCATAAACTTTAGCCCATTGTATATTCCCACTTGCGTCCGTCCTGATGATGAGAATATCTTCCCAGCCCGAACCGAAGGAATTTGTATAACCCGCCACTATGTATCCACCGTCTGATGTCTGTTGAACGGAATAAGCATACTCATCATTTGTTCCCCCGTAAGTTTTAGTCCATTGTAAGTTCCCGTTCGCATCCGTCTTGATAAGTAAGATGTCGTATCGACCCGCACCGAAGGACCACGTATAACCCGCTGCGATATATCCACCGTCGGATGTCCGTTGAAAGGAAAGAACTTCATCAAGATCTGTTCCACCGTAAGATCTTGCGAATGTCACGGCGTAGGCGGACTGTGTGAAGAGGGCGACGAGGTATACACTTAAGAGGACTAATATTAGCCCCCTACCCCATAGCGCGATAGTGCGTAAAATGTATCCTTTCATGTTAAATATATTATAAGGATGTCCTATTTCCTAAAATTGGTTGTTCTTTTTCGAGAAAACAAAAAAGGGGGCGGGCCTTTTCCCACCCCCAAAGGTTTTAAGATTTTTTTATCTGATTATCACCTTCTCCCTTATTACCTCTCCACCCGAGATAACCTCCACGAAATAAACACCCCTTGAAAGATCAATCATGGCTTCATCCTTGCCCTTAAAAACTTTAACAAGTTTCCCGGTCGCCTTGTAGATTTTTACCTCAAAATCCCCCGCACCCTTAACCCTTATTCCCCCCTTGTATGTTTCTATAGCTTTAATCCTACTTTGGCAAGATTCCGATACCTCAAGCTCCTTATCTCCCGATAGGGGGCAGGGTAAGTTGATGGTTAATGTCACGTCAGCCACCGTAAGGGAGGGCACAGATATATTGTAGGTTGGTGTCCTAACCCTTGGAGAAAAGCTAACCGTGTTTAATGGTGGGGTGCTACTCGTTGGGCTTACGTTTTGAACTATACCGCAGGTCCCAATATTCCCCCCAGCATCCGTTTTAATAAGGAAGAGATCATAATTTCCCGCCGTGAAAGATCTGGTTCTTCCCAACATAACATACCCACCGTCGGAGGTCTGTTGTATGGAGGAGGCGTGGTCCCATTGTGATCCACCGTAAGTCTTACTCCACTGATGGGTACCGCTTGAGTTGAACCTTGCCAAAAAAACATCCCCGATGGTATCCGAACCAAAGGATTTCGTTATTCCCGTTGCTATGAAACCGCCATCGGACGTTTGAGCAACGGAATAGAAAGCATCCATTCCCGTCCCCCCCAAAACCCTGTACCATTGCACATCTCCGCTTGAGTTAGTTTTAACGATAATGGCGTTCGTATCCCCGGATGAGGTATAGTAACCCACCACCACAAAACCGCCATCCGACGTAATCTGGGCGTCGTATCCGAAATCCGGCCCCGATCTCCCGTAAGCCTTCGCCCAAACCACACTTCCACCGCTATCCAACTTCATAAGGAATATATCCGCATTCCCGGAACCGTAAGAGCCCGTCCTCCCCGCCACTATATATCCCCCATCCGAAGTGCGTTTAACGGAATATGCCTGATCTTGATATATGGTATCCCCAAACCACTTAACCCATTGCAAATTTCCCGAGCTATCTATCTTCATAACTAGGATCTCGTTTTGGGAACTGGAGCTCCTGCTTTGTGCCCCTCCAACCACGAGGTACCCACCATCGGAGGTTTCTATAACATCCGAGGGTTCATCGTCAAGCGAGCTATTACTATACACCCTGGCCCATTGCAAGTTCCCGTTCGAATCGGTCTTTATAAGTAGTACATCCCATTTGGTTATATCCACGAAAGATCTCGTCCTTGCCACGGTAATGTATCCCCCATCCGAGGTTTGTTTGACGGAAAAAGCCCTTTCCTCACGGCTTCCCCCGTACCTCTTACTCCATACCACATTTCCAAGGTTATCAACCTTTATGAGTATCACATCTCCGGAATCCGAAGCGGAAGGTGTAAAGAGCCCCGCCATAATGTATCCCCCGTCGGACGTTTGCTGAACCGAATATCCCACATCATACCTCGTTCCCCCATAAGACTTCGCAAAAGCCACCGCGTAAGCCCTATCAAAAAAGGCAAATATACCGGCGCTTATAAGGAAAACCTTAAGCCCCCTCATAACACGAGAATTCTGAGGGAGAAGTTTGAGCCAACAAAATAAAAAACACGTGAAACTTAATGAACGTGTGAAACCTTACCCCCTTAAAATTTTTGTATGTTCCTTGTATCCTTCTTTGTGCATCCAGAAACCGCCCTTTGGGTGGATGGAAGGCTCTTTGTTAGCGATATTGGAGAGTTTAACAAGAGGGACGGAAAGGTGTACGTAAGGAAGGGAAATAATTGGGAGGTTTATGCCCCATACCTAAACGACCCGAAGGGTTTGGCATACTGTGGGGGATCCCTCTACGTCGCGGATGTGGATAGAATTTGGATGGTGAAGGATAAGGCAACGGTTTTCCTTTTGGTTGGACCCAAGGACTTTTCCGCAAAGTTCCTAAATGGGATAACGTGTTATGCGGGCAAGAAACTTTACGTTAGCGATACTTATGGGAACGCCATCTTTGAGGTTGATCTTTCCAGAAAAACCGTAAAGAAAATTTTGGATGTTGAAAAACCAAACGGGCTAACTTTGGATCCCTCCGGAAACCTTTATATAATAACCTTTACGGAGCCAGGCAGGATCTTGAGGTGGGACGGGAAAAATTTAGATACACTCTTTGTGAGCGATGATATTTCTGGGGGAGATGGGATAATTTATGACCCAGAAAGTATGTCCATAATCGCTTCCGGGTACGAATCTGGGAAGGTGGTCCTTATAACTTCGGACAGGAAACATACGGTATTGTTTGAGAATTTGAGAACACCCGCAGGCATAGGATTTGACGGGAAAACGGTTTATATACCCCTTTTGGAAGAGGGTAAAGTTTTAGAAAAGAGGGTCAGGTAAAACCCCGTTATAATACCCGCTTATGCTTAGCCTCGTAATATTTTTCCCTTTATTAGCCGCCATTCCCGTCCTGTTTTTTGACCCATCTTGGAACAGAAGGGTTTGGGCTTACGGTACCCTTGCCGCCCTCCTTGAGTTCATATTTTCCTTGTCCTTGCTTTATAACTTTGACTTTTCAAGGGCCGGAGAATTCCAGCTTGTTGAAGAGTTCCCATTTTTGGGTTTGCAGAACGCCCCATACAAGGTCGGTGTTGATGGATTAGCCCTGATCCTTATCCTCCTCACCACATTCCTGACACTAATAGGTATAATCTCCTCGTATAACTATATTAAGGAAAAGATCAGGGAGTATGTCGCCGCGATGCTTGCCCTTGAAACCGCCATGATAGGTGTTTTTGCCAGCTTGAACCTCATCCAGTTCTTCATTTTCTGGGAAGCACAGCTTATACCCATGTTCATCCTTATAGCCCTATGGGGGCATGAGAATAGGGTTTATGCGGCTTTCAAATTCCTCATATACACCGCCTTTGGTTCCATATTTATGCTTGTCGCACTAATTTGGCTTTTCATAAATTACGGAACATTTGATTACCAATACCTCCTCAACGAAACATCCAAGCTTGACCTATACACCCAACAGCTCCTTTTCTTGGCTTTCTCCATATCCTTTGCCATAAAGGTCCCGATGTTCCCCTTCCACACGTGGCTTCCGGACGCCCACGTTGAGGCTCCCACCGCGGGTTCCGTGATCCTTGCTGGTATCCTGTTGAAGATGGGCATTTTCGGCTTTATGAGGTACTCCATCCCCTTGTTTCCAGAAGCTTTTGGAAGTTTCGCAAATTTGATCGCATACCTTTCGATAATCGGAATAATATACGGTGGGCTTATGGCATGGGTTCAATCGGATATGAAGAAGCTCGTGGCTTATTCTTCAGTCGCACATATGGGCTTTGCCATGCTCGGTTTGGCAAGCGGGAATCCCATAGGTTTTCAGGGTGCGGTAATAGTTATGCTAAGCCACGGGCTTGTGACGGGCGCCTTATTCTTGATAGTGGGTATGCTTTATGAAAGGAGGCACACGAGGCTGATAAGGGAATATTCGGGAATAGGTAGGTCCGTCCCAAATCTGGCAACATTTCTTGTAATTATGTCCCTTGCATCCATAGGGCTTCCGGGGCTTTCCGGGTTCGTCGGCGAGTTCATGTGCCTCTTGGGGGCTTATAACAGGGAACCCCTTTGGGGTATTTTAGCGGTTCCGGGTGTGGTAATAGCGGCGGTTTATATGCTTTCCCTTGTTAGGAGGGTGGTTTTTGGGCAGTTGGATCCTGAGAGCGCAAAGATGCCGGATCTATCCCCAAGGGAGACCCTGATACTTGTGGCAATTTTGGTTTTTGTGGTTTGGATGGGCGTTTATCCGAAAACTTTTTTGGACTTTACCAACTCCGTATCCGAAATATTGCATACAATGATTAGATGAGCCCATCCGAGGCCCAGGCTTATATAATAGGGAACGTAAGGAAAACTGAGGAAATACCTTTAAGTCTTGGGAAGTCGTTGGGTTTTTATCTCTCGAGGCCCGTGATTTCCGAAGATGGGGAGATGGTTTTGGAAAAGGGGGAGAGGATAGACGGGCGAAAGCTGTTTTTAATGAAGAGGAAAAAAGTAAAGGAGGTTTGGGTTCATAGGAAACCAAGAATTTTTGTTGGAATTGAAAACGATCACCTAAGGCAGATTTTATTACTTCTTTCCGTTGAGGAGGGGTTTGAGATAGGGGTAGGTAGGGCGGATTTTTTTATAACGGGATATAAACCCCAAAGGGTGAAATTTCTAGTCTCCGGCATAGAGCAGGATCCGGCTTCAAACCTTGCGGTCTTTACATACGAAAGCGGGGTTATGGGCTTCTTTGTAGATGGAAGTGTATCGGATGCGATCGTCTCCGCATACATATACATTTTTCCGGCGCTTAGATCCTCCTTTGGTTCGTCGGATCCGTATCCAAAGAAGATGTACCTACCCTCCGCGAGCGCATACAAGAAGGGTTTAGGTGGAAGGAGCCTATTTCTTCCCGCAAGGATCACGGAGGATAGCCTAGTTGAAATATTGGATAAGGAGGATGAAAGCTATCTAATTTGTGATGCCCTCGTTCATATCCCACCCGACGTTTATAAGATCAACGAGGAGGACGAATTGGAGGTTTATCTGATAAGATGAGGATTCCAAGGATTTTGGTAATATCTTCCCCTTCCGGGGGAGGAAAGACGACGGTCGCACAGATCTTAAAAAACTTTGGATTTTCACATATCATTACCGCAACCACGAGGGAAAGAAGGCCATACGAGAGGGATGGAATAGATTACCATTTTGTGGATGTTGAAACCTTTAAAAGTTGGATAAGGGAAGGGAAATTACTTGAATGGGCGGAAATTTATGGAAACTATTACGGCGTCCCAAGGGAAAACCTTTATATGGAACTTGAAAGGGGAAGGAACGTCGTACTAACCTTGGATATAAACGGGAAGAGGGCCCTTGAGGGGATCTTCGGTGGGGATAATAGATATAAGTTCGTTAGCGTTTTTCTCCTTCCCCCATCCATTGAGGAGCTTGAAAGGAGGATGAGGGAGAGGGGTGAGGATGAGGGGACGATAAAAAGGAGAATAGCCAAAGTTAAAGAGGAGATTGAAAACGCAAGGGAATACGATTTTACCGTCGTAAATAGCGATCTGAATGAGACGGTTAAATTTATCTTATGTAAGGTTCTTTAAGGTTGGGTTTCCTCCCAATCCCTCTTAATCTGCGAGAATATATCCCTGATTTTCTTTTCCATTTCTTCGTTCTCCAACCTTTCCAGTATAACCTCCACCCCCTCCACCTTAAAAACCTCCTTCAAGATCTCCGATCCATTCTCCAGCTTCTCCTTTATAACCTTATCCCCCACGTAAATTTTTAAGCTTCCGTTCACGATTTCATAACGCGAGCTTTCAAGATAGGCGGAAAGACCCGGGAAATTCCTTCTAAGGATATCTATGGGAGGATCTTCCGTGATTACATTCGTTTTCTTTACTTCTTCAGCTTTCTGAACCCCCAATAGGGAGCTTATCTCATCAAGATTTATGACCCTTTTGAAAGAGCACATCCTTGCGATATCGTAAGTTATCCATGATCTTGGGGAGAAGGTATCCCTGACGTGGAATTCCATATCAAGCGCCATTCTCAAAAGTATTGTTTTCTCCTCAAAGCTTAGGTTTTCCGTTTTTTCCAAGAGGAGATTTTCCAAAAACTTTACAAATCCCCCCGCGAACTCCTGAGGGGAAAACTCCCCCAAAATTTCTTCAACGCTTTGCATGGCTCCCTTGAAGTCTCCCCTTATTATGTACTCCAAAAGATTGGAAAACCTCTCCCTCGGCACCACACCAAGCATCTTAGAGACGTAAAACTCATCAACGTTCTTGTCGGAAAATATGCTCGCCTGCTCGAGGAGAATAAGGGCATCCCTCATACTACCTTCCGCCCTTTCCGCTATCATTGATAGGGCTTCCTCCGTAGCATATATTCCCTCAAGCTTGCAAACATGTTTTAACCTCTGAATTATCGCGTGTTTTGGGTGGGGTTTTAGGTTGAACTTTTGTAGCCTTGATAGGATGGTGGCGGGTATCTTGTTAGGCTCCGTGGTTGCAAGGATGAAAACCACATGTTTTGGTGGCTCTTCAAGGATCTTAAGGAGGGAATTGAAGGCTTCGTTTGTAAGCATATGTGCCTCGTCAATGATATACACCTTATACCTTGAGGATGGTAAAAATCTGGCGTCCTTCTGTATTTCCCTTACGTTCTCTATCCCCCTGTTTGATGCCGCGTCTATCTCAATGATGTCCGTTGCCTTCCCCTCGTTAAAGTCTCTACAAAATTTACAGGAATTGCAGGGTTTTGATGTGGGACCAAGCTCGCAGTTTAAACCCTTCGCGAAGAGCCTTGCGAGGGTGGTTTTCCCTATACCCCTTGGACCGGCAAAAAGTAAAGCTTGAGGAATTTCCTTCTTGTCAAGGGCCCTTGCCAAAACCCTAACCACGAACTCCTGTCCCACCACCTCCGAGAAATCTTTGGGCCTGTATTTATTCGCAAGGCTCATCTTCCTTAAGTTCCTTCGCCTCCTCTATAAGGAGGATGGGTATATCATCCTCAATCCTGTATTTCACCTTGCAATTTAAACACCTAAGTTCGTTCATCTTTGGACAATAAATTAAATCCCCCTTGCACTTCGGACAGGCAATCACCTCAAGGAGCTCCTTACTTAACATTTTTCAAATTTGGCAAAAGTTCAAGGAACCTCTCCGCCTCCTCCTCGGACGAGAATTTTATCTCCACGCTTAGATGTTTCTTTGACCTCTTAACCCTCGCATTTAAACCCTTCTCCTTAAACCTCAAAGCCAAATTTTTCAAAATCTCCGTATCCTTCCTCTCCTGAGATGGGCTTATCAAGTTTTCCAGATCCCGAACACTCAAATTCTCCTCCAATATCCTCCTCGCCCAATTTACGATCTCCTCCTTGTCCTTCAAACGTAAAAGTACCCTCGCATGCCCCTCGCTTATTTTACCTTCCGCCAGCATATTCAAAACTTCCAAAGGCAAATTCAGGATCCTTAGTATGTTTGTAATTGCGCTCCTACTTTTCCCCAAATACCTTGAAATCTCCTCATCCGTAAGCTCCATCTCCTCCTTCAGGATCTTTATCGCCCTCGCCCTCTCAACGGGATTTAAATCCTCCCTCTGTAAGTTCTCCACCAAGGACAATATCATCATCTCCTCATCTGATACCTCCTTCACCACCGCCGGGATCCTGCTTAAACCCGCCATCTTCGCCGCCCTCCACCTCCTCTCCCCCGCAATTATCTCGTACTTCCCATCCTTCTCCCTAACTATTATTGGTTGCAATACGCCAAACTCTTTAATGGATTCCGCAAGTTCCTTAAGTTCCTCCTCCGAGAACCTCCTCCTTGGCTGATTTGGGTTTGGAACGATCTCGTCTATGGGAATTAACTTCTGAACCTCCACTTTTGTATCAACTGAGAGGATCGCCTCCAAACCCCTACCCAACCTGCCCAACCTTCTCATCCTTCAACCTTTCCAAAATCTCCTTTGCCAAATCCACGTAAGCGTACGAGCCCGGGGAATCCGGGGAATGCAATATTGCGGGAAGCCCAAAGCTTGGAGCCTCCGCAAGTTTGACGTTCCTCGGTATAACGGTTCTGAAAACCTTATCTTGGAAGTGCCTGTATATTTCTTCGTAAACCTCCTGGGAGAGCCTTATCCTCTTGTCGTACATCGTAATCAAAAGGCCCAATATTCCGAGCTTTGGATTCAAGGTGGCTTGGATGTACTTTATAGTGTCTAAAAGCTGGGCTAAACCCTCAAGGGCGTAATATTCCGCCTGTACGGGTATTAAGACGTTTTCCGCGGCGGTTAATGCCAAAATCGTTAACGTGCCAAGGGATGGAGGGGTGTCTATCACTATGAAATCGTAATTCAGACCCCTTAAGGCATCCTTTAACCTGTACTCCCAATTCTTTTGATTCCTTATAGCCTCAACCCCTATTAGGTCAGGACTTGACGGTATGCAATCAAGCCCGTTTATCCTCGTCCTGTAAATTACATCTCTAAGTTCCGCATTTCCCGTTAAAAGGTCGTAAAGGTTCGGCTCCTTGCCCTCAAGCCCAACCCCGATACTTGCGTTTGCCTGTGAATCCGCGTCTATTAGGAGGACCCTCTTGTTCATTAAGGCCCAAGCTGCGGATAAATTTACCGCGGTCGTCGTCTTCCCTACCCCACCCTTTTGGTTTGCTATGGCCAACTTCATCACCAACCCCTTGTCTGCAAGAGTTCGGATTCCTCAAGCTTCCTCACATCTAGTCCCCTCATCGCCTCACCGAGGTTCCTTGAGATCCTCGCCAAAACCTTGGGGTTGTCGTAATAAGCTACCGCCTCCACTATGGCACTTGCCATCCTCTCCGGATTCGAGGATTTGAAGATCCCGCTACCCACGAAAACCGCCTCCGCCCCAAGTTGCATCATTAATGCGGCGTCGGCTGGGGTCGCTATTCCCCCCGCGGCAAAGTTGGGTACGGGAAGCTTCCCATGTTCCGCCACGTATTTCACAAGTTCGTATGGGGCCTGAAGTCTCTTTGCCTCCGCAAAAAGCTCATCCTCCCTCAGGGAAGTTAGCCTCCTTATCTCCTTCTGTATTAGCCTCATGTGGCGCACCGCCTCCACCACGTTTCCCGTCCCCGCTTCCCCCTTAGTTCTTATCATCGCCGCACCTTCCGATATCCTCCTCAAAGCCTCCCCCAGATCCCTCGCTCCGCATACAAAGGGAACCTTAAATTCATGTTTGTTTATGTGGTTTTCCTCATCCGCAGGTGTTAAAACCTCACTCTCGTCTATAAAATCCACCCCAAGCTCTTCAAGGATCTGAGCCTCAACAAAATGCCCTATTCTTACCTTTGCCATTACCGGTATTGAGACCGCATCCATGATCCTTAGAATTATCTCGGGATCCGCCATTCTGGCAACCCCACCCTCCTTCCTAATATCCGCGGGAACCCTCTCAAGCGCCATAACCGCCACCGCCCCAGCCCTCTCCGCTATTTTTGCCTGTTCGGGAGTGGTCACATCCATTATCACCCCACCCTTCAGCATCTGCGCAAGCCCCACCTTTACCTTCCAAGTTCCCGTCATCATATGCGAATATTTTAAGGTGGAACTTACGCGCCCATTGCGGAATATTTCCTTAGGCTAAACCTCCAGAAAACTCTGTTTACGATTGTAAAAATAGCGGTCCAAAGCAAAAGGACAAGGATCCCCCTTAAATCAATACCCTTCCCAAGAAGGACATTTACGGGTAGGTATATCATATATGGGAAGGGGGTTAAGTACGCAAGATCTCTAGCCCATTGCGGGAATACTTCAAGGGGCGCAAAATATCCGGAAAGGAAAATGTGAGCCGAAAAAATTATTCCAACAATTTGACTTATCCTCTCCGTCCAAAAGGCGAGGAAGGAAAGGGTATATTGCATCATAAACCTCAGGATGAAAACTATAGAAACCAAAATCAGGTAGATCAGGATATAAAAGGGGTTTGGGATCCAAAAGGCTTGTGGGTAAAGGGTGAAGAAAACCCAAACAATGGCAAGCATAAAGGGGAGCTTAGCCAACCTCTCCCCTATATGCATCCCAACATAATACCACATGGGATCGTAAGGTTTTAGAAGGAGGGGAGAAAAGTAACCGTTTAAGACGCTAGCCTCAAACTCCCAAATCACCCAAACGCTTACAAGCTCCTGCGTGATGAATACCCCGAGGAAGTACCTTGCAAAATCCACCCCTTCCATTTCCAATACCCCAACCTCCGCTAACTTTATCCATATCCCCATAAGTATGAAGGGTAAAATCCCAGAAAGCATCCAAAAGAAGATCTCCGACCTGTACTCGAGCATATATTGGTAATAAACCTCAACTAGGACTAAGAACTTGCGAAGAGCCTTGAATAAGCCCATCGGAAGAATAAGGCGAAAGCAAGGAAAAACAGGAACATAACGGGTATAAATATGGGAGGTATAGTCCTTTGCAGGATAAAGGACCTTAAGGTTATAGCCCAGGGAACCGCAATTGCAGATGAGAGGAGGATCTCTCGGAACTTGAAGAGGTTTCTGTGTAAGGAAAGGAGGAGGGCTGGAATATACCAAAATGTCAAGGTGGCAACATAGGTTATAAGGAACCTAAAGGCGGAATCAAGGTTTAATGTGGAATGAAAGGCAAAGCCCACCATATTAAAGAGAAATATCCAAAATGCGTCGTAAAGGAGGATCATCTTGGTCTTTGCCTTATCTTTTCCCTCTCCTCCTTCTTTCTTTGCCCCTCAAAGAACTCTTGCTCGGATTCAGGACCGTAAAATACAAAAAGGACACCCCTAACCATCACATCGGTATTCATATTTGTCGTAGCCAAGGGTATAACGGAAATCTCGGGCATTATTTCAAAGCTTGAGAACCTTACGCTAAAAGATGCCCTTACGGGAAATTCAATTACAGGTGAGTTATTCTTTTGTTCGCCGGGAAATATATCCAAATTTTCATCCCAAGAGTAATAACCCCCCAAGATCCCTATCCCGAGATGGAGGGAAAATCTACCCCCGTATCTTTGGGTCCTCCTTTCATAAAGCAAACCCGCGCTCCCATGCCAGAACTTTGAGGTGAAGCTATATCCTCCCCCCGCCAGGAGCATAAAGTATGCCCTCGGATCGTCCGTCCTCAAGATCCTTATTCCCACAAATCCCACCGGTGAATTCACCTTATCCTTGCTCCTTACGAAAGCCTCGTACCCACCCCCGAATACCACATAGCTCCCCCTCCTGCTCATCTCTTCATAATAAACGCTCTGCGAGATTATCAGGACGAACATAGCGGGGATTATAAGGTGGCTCTTACGAGGTTAAAATCTCGTATAGCTTCTTGTATACCTCCGCCACGTTTCCCCTATCCTTCCTGAATACGTCCTTATCAAGGCTCTCTCCCTTTTTCGTCCAGACCCTGAAGGTGTCGGGGCTTATCTCGTCCGCCAAAACTATCTCACCATCCGCCTTATAACCGAACTCGTACTTTATATCAACGAGGATGAGGTCCTTCTTTGCGAAGAAATCCGTAAGGATCCTTGTGGCATTAAATGCCATCTCCTCAACCTTTTTTATTTCCTCTTCCTTCATCCAACCAAACCTAATTATGTGTTCCTTGCAGATCAACGGATCCCCGAGCTCGTCGGATTTGTAAAAGAACTCTATCAGCGGGGGTTCAAAAACGGTGTTTTCCGGGATCCCAAGCCTTTTCACTATGCTCCCCGTGGACCTGTTCCTTATCACAACCTCAACCGGTATTATCTTAACCTTGTAAGCCCTAAAGCCCCTATTGCCGTCCTCTATATGGTGGGTTGGAATTCCTTCCTTCTTTAGAAGTTCAAAGAGAAGGGAAGAGATCCTGAATGTGTAGTAACCCTTACCCTCAAATACGTCCCTTACCTGCGCGTTGAAGGCCGTCACCTCATCCTTAAACTCTATGAATACCTCACCCTCCGAAAGCTCAAAAACTTTCTTGGATTTGCCCTCGTAAAGGAGTTTCATTTTACCAAAACCTTATAAACCCTATCCGCGACCACGAAGTACGCCCCGGCTCTCAGATCAACCTTCCCTTCGCCCTCAAATACGAGCTTTCCCGTTGGGGAATAAACCTTAGCCTTACCCTTGAGGATCAAGGTTCTACCCTTTAGGGTATATGAGAAGGAAGATCCCGACACCTTCTCGGATATATACGTGGTTGGGACTATTATGTCGGATAAATATCTCGGAAGGAGCTGGTAAGTTGTGCCGTACTGCCCCAAGATCCCTATTATATCAACGGGACCGGATGGTATGGGATTCCCCGGTATATCCGTATCCGCATCTATCCTTACGGTTAATGTATTTGTTCCATCCGACACAGTATAGTTCGTATTTCCCGCGAAAGTCCCGCTCGTTGTGAATTGGACGTTATTCACCCTTATGAGCATACCCTCGTAAGGCTCCCCAATGTCGGATATCCTGAGAACTATCGGATCGGGTACCCCAACAAACCCCAAAGTCGTATA
>Ga0079997_129426_pt1 | contig 93422 bp, 88 predicted proteins | sample PerSpoCPS_CMetaG_FD_69200 | JGI IMG/M metagenome (GOLD analysis project Ga0079997, IMG submission 69200) | Archaeal communities from Yellowstone National Park, Wyoming, USA - Perpetual Spouter C (PS_C) MetaG (SPADES assembly) (version 2) | ecosystem: Environmental > Aquatic > Thermal springs >...
CCCCACAGGGCACAGGAAGCTCGGTTCCCCCAACGCCCCCATACCGATCCAGCCACTCCGCCATCAAATGTGCCTCGTTCGCATACGCATCCCCCAACGACGCCCCCACCAGCCACACCACGCCCCCCTGCCAATAGCCCAATACGACCCCTTTTACATGCGAGCGCATCTGCCGTATCTCCGCCCCCCGACGGTACTGCGCATAATAAGGCGTATCGAACCCCCAGCCCGTGCCATCCACCAGTACCAACGGCTTCTCCAACGGTTTGGCAGGCGGTTCCAGGGCAATCCCTTGCTCCGCCAGCCAAGTGAGCAACGCGTGCCAGCGGGCTTCGGGAAGGGTCTGGAGGCGATAGAGCAAGGTGCCCAAGGCGGGCAGGGCGTGGGTCGGCAAGAGTTGGGGAGCCAGTCCGAACAGGAGTTGGCGATAGGAGGCTTGTTGGGCGACTTGGAGGAGGGCGAGGGTGAGGATGAGGGCTTCGGGGTAGAGGGGTTTTCGCCCTCTGGTGGTTTTGGGGCGTGGGTGTTGGTGGGTGAACTGCTTGGCGAGGCGGTAGATGTCCTCCGCCGAGATGGTCTTGAGCGTGACGGGTGCTTGTCTTTGTTTCATGGAGTAGATTGTACCTCAATCCCCTAATTTTCGAACACCCTCATGCGAGATGGGACGCGGTTGATCGGATTAACGACGTTGAGATTGTGGAGATGGGGCAAGAAGTAGTGGTTCTTGTAGCGGATGGCGAACGCGGCGCTCCGATTGGTCGGAGGCGAGGGCAACCGCGCTTGGTCGGGGAAATCGGGAACCGCCAATAGCTCGCTATTGCTGCCCAATTGGCTGTTGTCCACCAGATAGGCAGCACACTCGGTATTGTTATTCCAGTAATAGTTGACGCTGCGGGTGTAGACGGACACATTCTCGCGCAGCAGGCGTACCCGTGTGCCGATACGCGTGCGGAAGTTGCTCGCCGCTTGGAAAATGCCCGTTTCCCAACGCCACATGGTGTTGGCGATGGTGGTGTCGTTTGTGGTGTCGGCGGGGATAATCGGGAAATCGCTGGGGAGGCTCGAGAAGCGGGTGTTGAAGTTGTAGCCGAAGCTGAACACGGGCGGGTCTTCGGGCGCGTTCCAGCTCTGCATCCAAGTGTTCACGATGGGATCGAAAATCGTCGTGCTGGTATTGTTGGCATCCAGCGGCACGATGACGAAGATGGCATTGTAGCGGCGCAGGAAGTCGCGCATGGCGCTGGTGGTGGGGTTGAAATGGGACGAGACGCCGCTTGCAGGCTCCAGCAGTGCATATCGTGTGGCGGCCATGGCATACATCACATCGTTGGCGATGCCGAGCGTGTTCAGCACGCGCTTCACATGGAAGGCGACACCTGCAGCGGGCGTGGTAATCAGCAGCACCTTCGCCATCAGCGTTCACCTCGCAAGACGAGATTGACGGTTGCCGAAGCGGAAGAGCGGATGCAGAAGCGATACTGGTCGAAGCCGGGGAACTTGCCGTCGGCGGCTTCCAGCACGATGCGGAAATAGCCTGCGCCGGTGGTGGCGGCGCTGGGGCTGCCCAAGAGGAACCAGACACCTGAGCCCGTGGTGTGGAGCGGTGCGCCGTTGGGGTCGGTGGTGCGGGCGTAGATATCGACGGTGAGCGTGGCAGCGGCACTGACCCAGCCTGTGAGGAGGAAGCGTCGGTAGCTTTCGGCACGCACGATGGTGGCGGTTTCTTGGTCGGTGTTGCCGAAGAGGTCGGTGTTGGCGGGGCTGGCGGTTGCTGATTGGGTCGGATTCAGTCCGGCGCTATAGAGCAGGGTGTCGAGGGAGGTCGGTTCGGTAGGCAGCGGGCTGCCCTCGTTATTGCGCACCTCGACAGGGAGCGGATTCTCACGACTCACACTTGTCAGCCATGGTATGGTGCCGTCCTTGCGTAGGAAGCGTATCGGCATCGCGCTTATCCCTCCAAATGGCGCGGGATAAGAGCCAGCGAAAGGGTCAACCCCAAAAGGCTTAGTGGATTGCCTCTGCGAGTGGCTGAGTGGCTTTCGCCTCGGCTTCCTGCAATCGTTTGCCCAGCACGATGCGTGTCACTGCGGTGACACGGTCGCCCTCCGCCAGATCGATGAGCTTGACACCCTGGGCGATGCGTCCCGTGATGCGTAGATCGCTCACCCGCAGCCGGATACCCTTGCCGTTGGCGGTCACAAGAATGAGTTTATCATCCTTCTCCACCACTTCGGCAGCCACCACGCGCCCCGTCTTGCGCGTCACATTCATCGTCAGGATGCCCTTGCCACCACGCGATTGCACCCGATACTCTTTGAGCGGTGTGCATTTACCATAACCGTTTTCCGACACGACCAACAACAGGGCTTGGGGCACCACACGGCATGCGGCAACCAGCGTATCGCCTTTGCTGAGGCGAATGGCAATCACGCCACCCGCCGTACGCGAGCGCACGGGTACATCCGTTTCCGCAAAGCGAATGGAGAAGCCCGCCTGCGTCACCAGCAGGATATGGTCTTCACCTGTGGTGTGGAGTACCCAGCCGAGCGCATCGCCTGCCTCCAGATCGAAAGCGTTCAGCCCGTTGCTGCGCAAGTTTGCAAACTCTGTTAGCGGCGTGCGTTTGATTTCGCCTCCCCGCGTAATCATCGTGAGATAACCAGGCGCATCGAAGTCCCGAATGGAAACAGTCGCCGTGACTTTCTCGTCTGCTTGGATACTGATATAGTTGATAACGGGAGTGCCTTTTGCCTGACGCGAGGTTTCAGGGATTTCATACGCTTTGAGCCGATAGACCCGACCCCGATCCGTGAAGAAAAGGATATAGTGGTGCGTGCTGACCTGAAAGAGATGTTCTACCTCGTCCTCCTCGCGGGCGGTGGTGGCAATGACCCCCTTGCCACCCCGCTTTTGCGAGCGATAGGCATCCAGCGAGACCCGCTTGATGTAGCCGTCGCGCGTGATAAGCACCAAGGTCTCCTCTTCGGGGATCAAATCCTCGTCGGAGATTTCCTCGGCTTCGCGGGCGATGATGCGTGTGCGTCGTGCGTCGCCATATTTCTCCTTCAGCGACAGCAGCTCCTCTTTTATCATCTGATGGACGCGCTGCGGGTCGGTCAGAATGTGTTCCAGACGCGCTATCTCGCGCAGCAGCCCCCGATATTCCTCTGCCAGTTTCTCCTGTTCCAACCGCGCCAGTTGGCGCAGCTGCATCGCCAGAATCGCATCGGCTTGGATGGCGGTAAGCCCGAAACGGCGAATCATCTCACGGCGCGCCACCTCCGCCGTCTCCGAGCGACGAATGAGGCGAATAATCTCATCCAGTACGCTGACAGCTATCTGAAGCCCCTCCAGCACATGCGCACGCGACTTGGCGCGATACAGCTCATAGCGAGTGCGGCGCACGATAACGCTGCGCCGATGCTCTAAATAGTGATCCATCAAGTCGAGCAGGCTCATGACGCGCGGCACATTGTCCACCAACGCCAGCAGAATCGCGCCGAAGGTGGTGCGCAGCTGCGTGTGCTTGAGCAAGCTGTTTAGCATGCGGTTGGGATTCACATCCCGACGCAGTTCAATCACCACGCGCATGCCTGTGCGATCCGAGTAGTCGGCGATATCGGTGATGCCTTCCAGTTTGCCCGCCTTAACAAGCGCCGCAATCTGTTCGATAAGCCGTGCCTTGCTCACCTGATACGGTAGCTCCGTGATGACAATCGCGCTTTTGCCACCATCCAGCGGCTCAATCTGGGTTTTGGCTTGCATGATGATGCTGCCGCGCCCCGTCTCGTAGGCTTGTCGGATGCCGCGTGTACCCAGAATCAGCCCGCCTGTAGGGAAATCGGGACCGGGGAGGAGTTTCAAAATGGGCTCGAACGAGCAGTGGGGATGTTCAAGGCGGTAAATGAGCGCGTCGACCACCTCGCTCAGGTTGTGTGGGGGGATGTTGGTCGCCATGCCGACCGCGATGCCGCTACCCCCGTTGCATAGCAGGTTCGGGAAGCGAGCGGGTAGCACCACCGGTTCCTCCGTGCTTTGCAGATAGTTCGGCATCCAATCGACCGTCTCTTTGTCGATATCCGCCAGCATCTCCATCGCAATCGGAGTGAGGCGTACCTCGGTGTACCGCATCGCCGCCGGCGGATCACCGTCTATGCTGCCGAAATTGCCTTGCCCGTCCACAAGCGGGTAGCGCATGTTGAAGTCCTGCGCCATGCGCACCAGCGTCGGGTAGACCACTTCTTGCCCGTGGGGGTGATAGTTAGCGGTGGTCTCGCCACACACCTTGGCGGACTTCGTGTGCGCCGAATCGGGCGTCAAGCCCAGTTCACGCATCACATAGAGAATGCGCCGCTGCACCGGCTTCAGCCCGTCGCGCACATCGGGCAGCGCACGGGCAATAATGACGCTCATCGCATAGTCGAGGTAGGAACGCTTCATCTCCTCCTCGACGGGAACCTGCAATACCTCGCGACCAATCGGGCTATTCATACAAGATAAAGTATACCCGACCGTCCCCGCTCACGACAGCCTGAGGTGTTCTGCCACTGACGCTCCGGCTCTCAATCCACCACGAACACCACCTTCATCGCTTTCAGGAAGCCTGTTCGGGCATCTTCGGCTAAGAGCCGTGCGGCATCGGCATCGCTCAGCACCACATCGGTAGTGGCGACGGCGCGTCGGTAAACCCCTATCGGGCGCAACACCAGCGGGTTGCTGCCAGCGCGTGGGTCAGCACGCGCCGCTGTGATGTCCCGATAGTAAGCCGCCATGCCCTTCTCGATGAGCTGCTCAAGGTCAAATTTGCCCGCCCCATAAAGCACGGTGCCGTCCGCTTTGAGGATGCGCGGCGCCATCGCCGGTTGAACCTTCAGCCCCCGTGCGTCGATGATTAACCCCGTGTAGTTGCCCTCGACTACAGGCGTGCCGGTTGCAGGCGTATTGGGGCTGACCAGCTCGATGCGCGGCAGCGCAGGCTCCGCAGCAGGAGAGGGCGCAGTGAACACCGGTTTGAGCAGGTAGCGGCTTAGCCCACGCTGCCCATACATCGCCGTGCCGACCGTGACCTGCACCGCCTCTTGACCCTCGATCAGCACCTTCCGCTCATCGATAACCTGCGCACCGCGAACGAAGCCACTGATGGCGGCACGAATCGTTTCACTCTGGGTGGTGTAGTCCGCGCCCACATATTCGGCATCGATCTGCACCCGATCGATGAGCATCAGCAGATTGGCGAGCGCTTCGAGGCGAGCATAACCGCGCGCTTTAAGATAAGCGCGGGCACGATCCGACTCGTTGCGCGGCATCAGCCCAACACCTGTGGCACTCAGCACACCCTCCGACCAGTTGATAGCGCCCACATCGTATACCTCGATGTAGCCAGTGTTATCGGGCGGAACGGTTGGGGTGCGGGTTTGTGCCAGAAGCGGTACGCTTCCTGTTAGAAGCAGCAGTAGCGTTGCGACCATGCTGTTTCGCATCGTTTCGAACCTCCTTCGCTTCGAGTTTTTTGCTTGGTGAGGCAGAGAGATGGGATAAATGCGGGATGCCCATCAGATGGTGAAGCCAAAGGGTGGCAAGAGTGATGCGCCAGTCGGCATCAGGCTCCATCACCACTTTGCGGATAGCGCGCTGCACCGCCGCCTTGTCGCTTGTAAGGCTAACCGCTACCGCCTCACGCTGGCAAAGCAGTTGGGTCTCACCTGCAGGCGGCACCACTTTCAGGGTCCATTGTGCCTGCCAGCTGGCGAACAAGTCGCCCAGCCCGTAGGGCGCATCGGCATCACCCCACCGTTTGCAAGGTTGCACGCGCAATTCCGCTATGAGTTGCCAGCGCGGTGCGCCGGGGCGCATCTGAGGATAGACACCCATTTCATGCAGCGCGTCGAGCAGAACGGTTTGCAGCGTATGCTGCGCCAGCGGTTGCAGCCCCGGCTCACTCTCAACACGCACGGTCATGCCAAGCGGTGGATGCCCAATGGTCTGCCACACCTCGCGCCAGTCGTTTGGGGTGATGAGCTGGCGGATGGGTACTACTTCGGCGCGCACCCGCACATGGAGGCAGCCATCGACGAGGCGCGCGTTCCCCACCTTCTGCCAGCGCAGCACGACGCCCTGGGCGAAGGCGATTTGCACCGACTGTTCCAATAAACCATCGCGCCCCAACTCGAATCGCGCCAGTCGCACCCCGCACGCCTGCTCGATGGCTTGCATCAGAGCATCGTGAATCGCCTCGTGCTGCGCACGCTCATAGGGTTTGCGCCACACCGCCACCCCTTCCGACTCCACCACCACAGGCTCCAGACCCGCCACCTGCGCGAATGCTGACAGGAAGCAGAGACTGCTGATTATCAGCGAGAGAATCGGGCGCTCCATCATGGGGAACCCTCCTGTGAAGCCGTCTCCTGCTTCTCCAGCAACTTCAGGAGATTATAGAGCAGCGCGGCAAGCCGTTCGCGTGTAAGGGGCGTGGCGCGGGCACTTTCCCAGCCGATAATCCCTTTCGCCCAGTCGGGCATGTCCAGATAGGAAGCACGCTGGGTAGGCAGTCGCGCTTCGCTCAGCCTGGTGAGCAGCAGAACCGCCTGACCACGACTGATGGCACTGTTCGGTTCCGCCGGCTGATAGGGGAGATGCGTGCCGAAGCGCGCCTGCAACCGTTGGAGCAACGCCGCAAAGTAAAGTGCCGACACAGGCTCCTCGGGACGGAAGGTGCCGTCGGGGTAGAGGCGCATCCAGCCCTGCTCCAACACATAGTCAATCTGCCAGCGGTACGGGCTTGATTCATAGTCGCGTTGGTTGGTGCGAGGGGGGATACCCTCATCTGGCAGCGGCTCTATCGGAAAGCGGACGGGAAGCGTTTTGCCGGTCAGGCGGCGGTGCAGCCGCTCCGCGGCACGCTGGGCGAGCTGCTCCCACTCGGTGCGTGAACCGCTCATGAGTTCGCTGCCACCCGTGAGGGAGGTGCCACTTTGCACATCGAGACAGCTCAGGTTAATCTGCAGGTGAGTGCCGTCGCTGAGGATATGCCCTACCAGCAGCCAGTTGGCAGGGCTAAGAGAGGGGGTTTTCGCATCCCGTTGGGTCTCCCCCGTCAATCCTGTTGCGCGCAGACGCTGCTCCTGCAGCAGCGCACGCGCTTGCAACCGATCGGTGATTTGCAAAGCGGTGGAGAGGCTCAGAGTCTGCACGACTTGTTGGCGCACCTGCTGCACCAGCGTCTCGTCGTTGCCCTCAAAAGTGCCAATTGCCAGAATAGGTCGGCTCACCTGTGCCAACAGGGGTTCTAATCCCCCTATCAGCACCACCAGGATGCCGCGCAGCAGCCACCGCCCAATCCGCATCGCACATCACCCCACCGATTCGACGATTCGGCAGGGCATTCCGTTATCCTGTTCCGGTGGCTCCGTGCGGTCGGACAGCTCGGACAGGACAAAAAATAGCCCCCCTCACCCGGACGGCGACGGGTGAGGGGGTTTCGGCACGCTCGGCGGGATGAAAAGCTTAGCGGTTCAGTAGAGTGCCGACATAGCGCAGGGCTTCGTTCGCGCAGATGGGACAATAGCCGCCTTGCGTGACCATGCGCTCCACCACCTCGTTGATTTTGCGCAGCTGGTCGGGATCGGGCGTGCGGGCGGAGGTGGTGATTTTGACCACATCTTTGAGGTCGGCGAACAGCTTCCGCTCGATGGCTTCCCGCAGTCGCTCGTCGCTGCCAATCTCGAACCGCAGCCCGCGCCGCGCCAGCGACGCAACCGAGCGCATGATACCCTCGCGAAACTCGCGCTTGGCGTTCTCCGACACGCCTATCTGCTCCTCGATGCTGCGCATCAGCTTCTCGTCGGGGTCCATCTCCTCACCCGTGATGGGATCGCGCACCTTGGTCTTGTTGCAGTAGGCATCCACATTATCCAGATAGTTCTCCAGCAGGGTGTGTGCCGCCTCCTCATAGCTGTAGACGAAGAAGCGCTGCACCTCCTTCTTGATTTGCTCGTCATACTCCTTGCGCACATCATCGAGGAAGGTCAGCAGCTTCTTGCGCTCCTCCTCGTTGCTGGTATACTCGGTCAGTCCATCGCGAATGGAGCGCAGGATATCGATGGGTGTGATGCACTGCTTGCCTTTGACCATGGCAGCGGAGAGGCGATTGATGATGAATCGGGGTGAGACACCCGTCATGCCCTCATCGGGATACTCCTCGCGCAGCTCCTTGACATGGCGCTGATCCCAATCGCCTACCTGTCGCTCGCCATCGTAGAGCTTCATCTTGGTCATCAGGGACAGCCCGCTCTTCTTGGGTGGCTTCAGGCGGCTCAGAACAGCGAACATCGCCGCGACGCGCAGCGCATGGGGCGCAATATGCACCTTCGACAGATCCTCGGTCTCATCGCTGAACTGCGACTGCTGGATCAGCTTCTCGTAGATGCGCACCTCTTGCGACACCTGCAGGTTATACGGCACTTTGACCACGAACATGCGGTCAATCATCGCCTCGTTCTCCTTGTTGGAGAAGTAGGCGTTATACTCATACTCGTTGGTGTGGGCGACCACCACCACATCGGTGTAAATCAGGGCAAATCGCCCAATCTTAATCATCTGTTCGCCCGCGACCGTGTTGAGTTCATACAGGAAGCGTTTGTCCGCCTTGAGCATCTCGATGAACTCCATAATGCCGCGGTTGGCTTTGTTCAGCTCGCCATCGAAGTTATAGACGCGCGGGTCCGATTCGACGCCAATCTGGGTCAAGAGGCTGAGGTTCACGCTGCCCGTCAGCTCGGAGACATCCTGCGATTTGGGGTCGGACGGCTTAAAGGTGCCGATGCCGATGCGTTCGCGCTCAGAGAATCGGATTCGCACCACCGGCACATCCTGGATGTTCTCGCCCCACTCATGCTTGAGTTTCCACTGGCAGACAGGGCAGAGGTCGCCTTCGATATGCACGCCGAAGCGACGCTTGAAGTCTGCCCGCAGCTCTTCGGGCACAAGGTGGAGCGGCTCCTCATGCATCGGGCAGTCCTTAATGGCGTAGACCGCGCCTTCGTCGGTACGGGAGTAGCGTTCCAGCCCACGCTTGAGCATCGTCACCAGTGTCGACTTGCCGCCGCCGACAGGTCCCACCAGCAACAAGATACGCTTGCGCACATCCAAGCGACGCGCGGCAGGGGCAAAATACTCCTCCACCAACTGCTGCAGGGTGCGATCCAGCCCGAATAGCTCGGAAGTGAAGAACTTATACTCCTTCGGCTGCCCTTCACCCCGCTCTTCGACGCCCGCACTCATAATCATGTCGTAGATGCGCGCGTGCGCAAGGTTGGCTACTTTGGGGTTCCTCTGGACAATCTCCAGATAGTCCCGGAAAGTGCCTTCCCAGCTAATCTGTTTTTCCAGTCGCCGCTGCTCTTCAATCTGGCGCAGGAAGTCGGCTGCGCTCATGTTCATAACCCCCTTACAGAGCCTCCTCTCCTGACCAGCAGCCCGCTGCAGGCGAGACGGCTCTGATTGGTCGTCACAGGCAGGGAGTGCGCCAACGCGCGGTCTCCGATTGCCTCATGGCGGCTCAAGACCCCTCCACTGGCAGAGGGCGGCTGCCGAAAACCATGTCAACAGCACCATCCCTCTATTATCGGTTAGACACAATAGGCTTTGGATGGGGTTCCAACGCCGCTCACATAGGAGATTATTCCACAGGCATACCCGAAGCGTGAACAGTTAGTTGGGCGCCTGCGCGCCAAGCACGGAGACCACTTCGTCGCAACACCCAATTGTCAATGTGTAGCAGAGGGCAACCGCCGCACTCCCCATCTGCCCTACCTATATTATACTACGGATTCTACCCGAATCGGGTTTCAGCAAAGGCGCATCATCGGAGCCAAAACAGCAGGTACACTCCATCCTATGCGACCACTGGAGCTGGAACCGGAGCAAATGCGCCAAATGGGCTATCGCGTGGTCGATATGCTGGTGGACTATTGGCAGCAGCTGCCCCATCAGCCGATTGGCAGCCGACCGCCGCGCGAGGTGCTGGAACCCTTACTCGCCGAACCAATCCCCACCACCCCTCAGCCCTTCGATCAGGTGCTACAAGAGTTTCAGCAGAAGGTGCTACCCCATATCGTGCATGTAGACCATCCGCGCTATTTCGCTTTCGTGCCAGCGCCAAATAACTATGTGGGGGCATTAGCAGACGCGCTCACAGCTGGCATGAACATCTTTGTAGGCACTTGGATGGTGGGGGCAGGCGCGACGCAAGTGGAGCGTGTCGTGGTGGACTGGCTGCGTCAACTGCTCGGCATGCCCGAATCGGCAGGTGGGCTGTTCGTCAGCGGCGGCTCGATGGCGAACTTGGTCGCCCTAACCGCAGCACGCCAGCACCAACTGGGTGCGGACTTCTCACACGGAACAGTCTATTTTTCAGACCAAACCCACTCTTGTGTGGAGCGTGCCCTGCGCATTCTGGGCTTCCGCCAAGAGCAGATGCGGATTCTGCCCGCCGACGAGCAGTTTCGCCTGCCGTTGGACGCTTTGAAAGCGCAGATTGCGCGCGATCGCGCCGCCGGCTGGCAACCCTTCTGCATCGTGGCAAATGCCGGCACGACAAACACAGGTGCTGTCGACCCGCTACCTGAGCTGGTGCAACTTTGCCAGCGCGAAGGGCTATGGCTCCATGTGGATGGCGCCTACGGCGCCGCAATGATCCTGACCGAAGAGGGCAAACGGCGACTGCAAGGCATCGGTGAGGTCGATTCGCTCGCAATCGACCCACACAAGGGCTTCTATCAGCCGATGGCAGCGGGCTGCGTGCTGGTGCGCGAGTTCGAACATCTGCGCGACGCCTTCCGAATCCTGCCACCCTACTTGCAAGACAAAGAGCAAGGACTACCCGGCATCGACCTGTGCGACTATGGCGTGGAGCTATCGCGTGGCTTCCGTGCGCTCAAACTCTGGATGTCGCTCAAAGTGTTCGGGCTGGAAGCGTTCCGCCAGGCGATGGAGCATAATCTGCACCTGGCACGCTATGCCGAGACGAAACTGCGCGCCCTGAACCACTGGCAAATCGTGTCGCCCGCAACACTGGGCATCGTGGCGTTTCGCTACGCACCGCCTGAACTGCCCGACGAGGCTGCCGACGCGCTCAACCGCGCTCTGGTGGACAAAATGATGCAGGACGGCTTCGCGATGGTCAGCTCGACCGTGCTGCGCGGACGCATCACACTCCGCATGTGCCCGCTAAACCCCCGCGCGACCGAAGCCGATGTGGACGAGACCATCGCCCGCCTGAACCACTTCGCTTCCCAAGCCCTTCATTGACACGCTGAAGCATGGTTTTTATCTGACCAAAATCCAAAACTTTCCAAAAAGTAAGTATCTAACATTTTGGAAACCTCTTGACGAAGTTGTCCCTTTGTAGGGTATAATGTGGACGCAGATGGGGAGGTCATACTTATGCGCATCGCGCAAAACTGGTGGTTGGCGGCAGCGTTACTGGTGCTAGCTCTACTGTTGGTATCATGCGGACGCAGTGGTGAGACAAGTTCGGGCGCAGGAGGCAATACGCCGTCCGGCTCCAACAATAAGTCGAGTACTGCATCCGATCCAGAGGTGATAAAAGGCAAGCTCCTCTTTGCCCAGTATACCTGTAATACCTGCCACATGAACCCCACCACAGGCAAAGATTATCCTGACCTGCGCGGCTTATATGGGAAGACCATTCGCCTCTCAGATGGTTCGACCGCGAAGGTGGACGACGCCTATCTGTACGAGTCGATCAAGGAACCGAACAAGCGGATTGTAAAGGGCTACAAACCAGCGATGCCCTCTTTCAAACACCTGAAGGATGACGAGGTGAAGGCGCTTATCGCCTACATCAAGTCGCTCAAGGATGAAAAGCCCGTCTTCGTCAAACCTGAATCGATCGTTTCGGAGTAACCCCCTCAAAGGTGGTGAGATTCATGGAGCCGATGATGGTCTTCTATGCATGGTTGATGATAGCATTGCTGCTTATTCTGGTCTACGCCTCTTTCGCGCTGAGCACGCGTGGTGCTGCGGGAGAGGAATTCGCCTATCAGGCAATAGGGCGTTTGCGCCGACCGTTCTTTATCCTCATGCTGGTGGTGCTGGGCGTCCTATTTGCCTTCACCGTTCCCCGTATGCCCTATCCCAAAGGGCAGACCCCCGATGAGGTGGTGTATGTCACGGGCAAACAGTTCCAGTTTGCCCTCTCATCCCAGTCGATTCGGACCGAAGAAGAGTTTGCACAGGCATCCGCGAATAGCCCCCAAATTGGAGTGGGGCGATTGGTCGAGTTCCGCGTGACCAGCCTCGATGTGAACCACGGCTTTGGCATCTACGACCCAGATGGGAAACTGGTGGGTCAGACTCAGGCGATGCCGGGCTATGTCAACCGGCTCTTTCTGCGTTTCGAGAAGCCGGGTTCCTATACCATTCTCTGTCTGGAATATTGTGGCTTAACCCATCACGCTATGCGTGGTGGGTTTGAGGTTGTCGAGCGTCCAACCAGCACATCTCGCTCGAACACGCTCGCCTTAGGGAGGTGAACCTTATGGCAGAAATGACAGTAGGTGGTGCCCAGGAGTTTACGGGCGAGCAGACGCAGATGCGCTCTTTGGCACTTGTGTGGAGCGCGTTATTAATGCTGCTGCTGCCGATACTGGGCTTGCTGGGGCTTTTTATGCGAGCCTACCAGTCCAGTATGCTGCTTGAGGTTGTGCCAGATGCCTCCTGGTTTTATGCATCCCTCACGCTGCATGGGCTGGGGCTTGTCGGCTTGAGCTACACCGTATCGTTCATCGCCATGCTCTATGCGCTTTCCCGCCATGTGCGGCTTAACACGGGTGTCATCTGGTTCAGCACTGCGCTCACAGTGGTGGGCGTGGTGTTGCTGGTCATCAACTTCCTGCTTCGCTTTGCGCCCGGATGGTACTTCCTCTATCCACTGCCGTTCATCTCGGCAGGCGGCTGGCCCAGCTACACGGCGGACATCTTTCTAACAGCGATCGCAATCTTAGGTGTGGCATGGTTGCTTTGGGAGCTGGAGTTACTGCGCGCGATTGCCTCGCGCTACTCACTCTCACAGGCATTGGGCTGGCACTATCTGAAAGGCTCCACCACGCCCGAACTGCCACCCGTGGTGCTGGTGGCGACCGTGTGCGCGATTGCCGGAACGGTCGCACTGCTCGCCGCAGTAGCGATGCTTATCTTCTTCCTCGTGCATCGCTTCACAGGCTCTATGGTCGACCCCCTGGTGGTCAAAAACCTAACTTTCTTCTTTGGACACATGCTCATTAACCTCGCGATGTACCATGCGATTGGATTCATCTATTCAACCTTCCCAACTTACAGCGGGCATGCATGGAAGGCGGCACTTCCGATGGTCATCGCGTGGAACTGCGTGCTACTCCTGGTGATGTTCGCCTATTTCCACCATCTCTATATGGATTTTGCCCAGCCACGCTGGGTTCAGGTCGCGGGACAAATCGCTTCCTATGGCACTTCGATCCCGGCGGCAGTCGTGACTATCTTGGGCATGCTGGCACAAGTTTACCAGCGACCGGTGCGGTGGACCCTTGCCTCCAGCTTGCTCTTTTTGGGCACGCTGGGCTGGGCGATTGGCGGGGTCGCTGCCGTGCTGGATTCGACCGTTGCCGTGAACTTCCGCTTCCATAACACGCTCTGGGTGCCCGCTCACTTCCACACCTATCTGCTGGTTGGGCTTATCCTCATGATGCTGGGCTTTGTGGCGCACCTAACGCAGGAGATTTCGGGCGTAGCGGAGCGTGTGGGGCTTGCACGCGCTATCGTCGCCTTGCTGTTGATAGGTGGTTACGGCTTTGTGTTGATGTTCTATCTGGGTGGTGCCAATTCGGTGCCGCGCCGATACGCCATCTATCCATCGGAGGTCGAGATAGGCACTACCCTTGCCACCATCGCGCTTCCTTTTGTCTTGCTGGTGGTGCTGGGTGTGTTGCTGTACCTAATTGAGGTGGGCAGGCGATGGTTTGCCGCCTATGCAGCACTGCGTTCCTCCTGATAGCGTGGGGACTCCTCTATGGGCAGACTCCACTGGGCGGGCGCGATCCGCTCATGCCCGATGAGGGGAGGGTGCTTTATCGCATGCTGCCCGATGCCCCCATCCAGCTCGCTGATGGCAGCACCACCTGGCTGTCGACATTCTGGAATCGACAGCCCCTCATCCTCGTGTTCGTCTTTACACGCTGTGCGGGCATCTGTTCCCCCTTGCTTTCGTCGCTGTACGAAACAACCGCCATCGTGGGTGGTTCCGGCGAGGCTTACCAGATAGTGGTGCTGAGCTTCGACTCGCGCGACACCCCTGCACAGATGGAGTTATTTGCGCGCCAAATAGGGGTTCCACCCCGATCAGGCTGGTATTTCGGCACGACGGAACCCCGCCACCTAAGCCAACTAATGCGCACCACAGGCTTCTGGTACGCACCCATCCAGAATAGCGACCAGTATGACCATCCCGGCATGATAGTCGCCATCCGCGACGGGCGGATTGTGCGGGTCCATGTGGGCGGCAACATCAGCCCCACACAGTTTCGTGCGATTCTGCGCGAAATGAGGGGCGACCTCGTGCTTTCCTACCCCCTCCCCGATGCCAAGTTGGCGTTTCGTTGCTATCGCTACGATCCGCGCACGGGACAAGTACGCTGGGATTGGGGCATGCTGGCGCTGTTTGCTCCACCACTCGTGGGGTTCCCCGTGGCAATCCTGAGCTTTCAGATGGGGCGAAGGAGGCGTCCGCATCCGGGAAACGATGTATGTCCCACCCCATGAAGTCTTAGAACAGGCGACTCAGGTAGGCGAAAAGAAAGCCAGCCTCCCTATCAAAGATATGGTGGTGCGTGGCTTTCTGTCAGCGTCGTTGCTGGGCTACGCAACCGCGCTCGCGATTTATGCCGCGGCTCAGACCAAATCCCCTTTGGTGGGCGCGTTAATCTTCCCCGTCGGATTTGTGATTCTCAGTTTGCTGGGGCTGGAACTGGTAACAGGCAACTTCGCCATCCTGCTCCTGCCCCTCTTTCAACGACGCAGCACCTCGGCTCAGCTCGCTCGGAACTGGTTCGTCGTCTACATTGCCCATATTGCTGGGGGACTTTTTCTGGCGTATCTCATCTATGTCGCCTGGACAGGCGATGGCACCCATTTTGACGAGCCGTGGGTCAAACAGATGATTGCAGTGACGGAGAAAAAGACCCTCGCTTACGCCCAGCTGGGAATAAAGGGGCTATGGATCGCCTTCGTCAAAGCCATCCTGTGCAACTGGATGGTGACGCTGGGATCGTTCTTGGCATTCGCCTCGCGCGATACGACAGGCAAAGTGGTGGCGATGTGGCTACCTATCTTCACCTTCTTCGCGCTCGGGTTCGAGCATTCGGTGGTGAACCTGTTTCTCATCCCCGCGGGGATTTTGATGGGCGCGCCCGTGAGCATCGCCGACTGGTGGCTGTGGAACCAAATCCCAGTGACGCTGGGCAATATTGTGGGGGGCGCGTTGTTCACAGCGGGCGCGCTGTATTGGACCTATTCCTCTCCAGCACAAAAGCCGTGAGTAAGACCCCCCTCTCTACGGGCACGGTTCAAACCGCACCCAGCCACTCCATCGCGCATGCCAGCGCCTCAGCGGTCAACGCATCGATACACCGAAATTAACCTGAACGCCTGGTCATTTCGATAGGCTGGCACATTTAGAAAACACCCTGTAGATAGCAGGGGATTAAGCCGATAATTCTGCCAGCGATATTGTCCACAACCGAATGACCGATTTCGGACGCCTGCAGGCAAGGAGATAACAGTCATGTCAGCAAAACGGTGGGATCGTTTCGTACCTTACACGCACGAAGATGTCCGCGCTTTTACAGCCCAGGGCACTGCACCCGTGGTGGTGCAGCGAATCCGTTTGGAACGCGATCGGGAAGCGCTCTACACGATGGACCTCTTCCTGTATAACCGTGCCCAACATCGCCGAATGGTGCTTCAATTCCTCACCCTGAACACCGAGCAGGGAAATCTGCGCGTGGACACACCCTCCATCTTGGAACAACTGGATAAAGCCTGGTACCAACTGATGGTCGATGCGCTAATCCAGGTCGTTCAGGAAATGGTGCGAAACCCGCAACTGTTTGAGCAACCGATTTTGGTGGCGTCGCTAAATGTTCCTGACGATGTACCCCCGCTGGATGGCGCCGGTCAAAATCGCGTTGCCCCCGGATTTGCGTGGAACGAACTGTATATCCACAGTGCGAAGCGGTACCTGTTCGCTGCCGAGTTTTGCAAAGGTGGGCTGGTGTTGGACTTAGGTTGTGGAAGCGGCTATGGAGCGAAGTTTCTCGCACGCACCGCACAACAAGTCATCGCAGCCGACATGGACCCGTTCGCCCTACAATATGGAGAGGAAACCTATCCCGACCCGCGCATCCAACGCATCCATGTGTCCCCTGAACAAAATCTGCCCTTCGAAACGCACCATTTCGATGCCATTGTGAGCCTCGAAGTCGTGGAACATGTGCCGGTCGAGCAGATGGAAGCCTATTTCGCCGAGATTGGTCGCCTGCTCAAACCGGATGGGGTGTTGATCATGTCCACCCCAAATAAACAGATTTACATCCACTATCCCGACCCCTATCATGTGTCGCTCATGACGCTCGATGAATTCCGCGCGTTGCTGGAGAGTCGGTTCCGCCATGTGGAACTATATGGGCAACTGCGCTCACAGGGACTGCCGCATACCACGATGGAGTTTGAGATTGTCCCAGATGCCTCCGACAGCAACGAGATTTTCGTGGCAGTCTGTCGCGGTTATCGTGGAGCGGAATGCCCCATCGTGCTGCCACCACCAACAATTTGGGAACACGGCGCACGAAACCCCTCTCGCGCTCCGCTTACCGTTATCGTTCACACCCGTAATGAGGAGCGCAACATCGAAGCGTGCTTGGCAAGCGTGAAGGATTGGGCAGATGAAATCATCGTGATGGACATGGAAAGCACTGACCGCACCGTAGAAATCGCCCGCCGCTACACAGACAAGATATTCTCACATCCCCTTATTCGCGACTTCGATGCGGCACGCAATGTGAGCGCCCAGCACGCTTCGCATGAGTGGATCCTCTATCTGGATGCCGACGAGCGCATGACCCCCAAATTGGCGCAAGCCATCACCCAATTCATCCAGCAGGCTCCCCCCGAAGTTGCGGGGGTTCGCTTGCCTTACAGAAACTACTTTTTAGGGCACTGGATTCGCCATGCGGGCGGTTGGTATCCGGGCTATAAGGCGCCTATGCTGCTGCGACGAGGACGGTTCCGATGGCGAGCGCGCGTACACGAGGGCGTGGAGGTGCAAGGCGCTGTCCTCCAGTTCCCTGCGGACGACCCTACCTGCGCCATTGAACATTACACCGACCCGACGCTGGCGCATTTCTTCCAGAAGTTGAACCACTACTCCGAGAGTGAAGCCGACAAATTGCAGGAACTCAACGCACCCTGCACCTGGCAGGCAATAGCCGAAGCTTTCGCCGAGGATTTTCGCTTCTATTACGACGAAACAGAGGGCAAGCGTGATGGCGCCTTCGGCTTCCTGCTTTCCCTGTGCAGCGGTCTGAGCCGGATGAGCAACTGGATGAAATATGCGGAGCGCCTCCTTCTGACCGGGCATTCAGGTGAATCGCTCCTCCCACCAAGTGCCGCCGATTTTCTCCAACATGCGGCAAACCATGCGCGCTCCTCGCCATCCAAGCCTTGCCCTCAACCCACCGTTCCCCCACCCGATTGGTGGCACAAACTGTGGCAGCGGCTTCAGCGCGAGCCGGGCAGCAAACTCCTCTACATAGGCAGAGGCAACGGGAATCACTGGAGCATCATCGCGCGCGATGGCTGGCAAATCTGCACGACCGCCGACAGCCTCCTCCAGATAGCGGAAACACCCCTCACCGAAACCGTCGACCTCCAGCTGTTGCCATCCACCGCCTCGACATGCCCGCCCACAGGAACGCCCGAAGTGGATTCGCTGGTGGCGTTGGGAAGCGAGTGGCGTTCGATGGCGGGCACATTAAAGCAGGGTGGCTTGTTTTTAATCGGCGCATCCCCGCAGCCTAAAGACATAGAGCAATGGCGTCGCGAGATCGAAACGGCTTTGGAGGCAACCGTCCATCTGGTCGACCCAGAACCCGCTTGCAACTGGTTATTTGCCTTCGGATGGAAGGGGCAGCGCATGACCACCATTCGACGAACGGTGCTGATGGTCGCACACCAACACGCTTTCGAGATGTTCGGGGGCGGTGAAACACAACTTCTCGAAACGCTGATTGCGCTGCGGGAGCAAGGCGTGCGCGCCGATGTCTCCCTCTCACTGCGCTTGCAACCCCAGCACTACGATTTGCTGCACCTGTTCAGCCTGTATCATGCTGAAAAATTGAGCCGACTGCAAGAAGCGAACCGACCAGTGGTGGTTTCGACCATCTTCTGGGATTATGCGGAATTGCGGTATGCCGCGACCGTTAAGCAGGTGATATTTTCCCATTCGGAGCCGGAGATTGTCCATCGTGCGTTGGAGGCGTGGCGTGAGGGCGCCCTTCGGCTCGAAGGCATACCAGAAGACCATTTCCAAGAACCAGAGCCGCTGCGTGAGAGCCAGCGAGCGGTGCTGGCTTGTGCCCATCTCCTACTGCCCAATGGCGAGCGCGAAGCCGCCATGCTGAAGCGCGCTTTTGGCGATGTGCCCATCCCCATCCGTATCGTGCCCAACGCCGTGCGCCCCGAACGATTCCTGCACGCCTCGCCAGAGCCTTTCGTGAAGCGCTTCGGCTTGCGGGACTTCGTGCTGTGTGCCGCACGACTGGAACCGAACAAGAATCAGGCGATGCTCATCTGGGCACTACGCGATACAGGGCTACCCCTGGTAATAGCAGGAGCCGAAAGAGACCCCGATTATGCTCGGCTCTGTCGGAAGTGGGCAGGGGCGAGCGTGCAGTTTGTGGGCGAGCTTTCACCCGACATGCTGGCATCGGCTTACGCCGCAGCCCGCGTGCACGCGCTCCCCTCATGGTCTGAAACACCCGGTTTAGCTAACTTGGAAGCCGGGTTGGCTGGCTGCGTGCTGGTCGTGGGCAATCGCGGCTTGGAACAGGAGTATTTGGGAGAGTACGCCTTCGTTTGCGACCCAGGCGATTGGCGCAGCATCCATGAGGCGGTGCTACAGGCATGGGAGAGCGCCAATCCAACACGGAGCCAAGCCTGTCGCGAACATATCCTGCGGCACTTCACCTGGGAGCAAGTTGCTCGCCTTACAGCCGACGCTTACGAAAGCCTCCTCAAGAACCCCGTCTACTGGGTCGCGTTACCCCACTGGGACGATACCACCACATGGCAACCGCTGGTGGAAGCCTATGTGCGCTCCGCTAACCCAGCAAAGGGAACCGTGCTGCAACTCTACGCCGGTCCCTTGAACAAAACTATTCCCGAAGAGGGCTACGAACGGGTCAAAGATTTCCTGCTCCAATTAGGGATAGAGCCAGCGAATTGCCCCGACATCGAAATTGTCAATCAGTTGGTGCCGATGCCGGGGGCACTGGCGATTCTAACAGGAAGCCCCCTGGATGCCCCTCTCCAGCAGTTATTTGGAGACCGGTGCATCACCTTCCAAGAGTGGCAGAAAGTCGCCTGAAACCGAACAACGCCTCCCCCTTGCAAGCGAACGGCGGCAAGGCTTAAACCTCGCTCAGTTCCATCTGCTGCATCGCGCGTGCCTGCTCCTCGGCGGTCAGCGCGTCGATGAATGGCTGAAGGTCGCCGTCCAGAATCTCGTCCAGATTGTGGAGGGTCAGCCCGATGCGATGGTCGGTCACGCGGCGGTCGGGGAAGTTATAGGTGCGGATTTTCTCGCTACGCTCGCCCGTGCCAATCTGGCTGCGCCGCAATTGGTCGCGTTCCTGCCGTTGACGCTCCCGTTCCATCTCGTACAGCCGGGCACGCAAGAGGCGCAACGCACGCTCCCGATTCTGCAACTGCGAACGCTCATCCTGACAAGAGACGGTGATACCCGTGGGCTTGTGGGTGATGCGCACCGCCGTCTCATTTTTCTGCATGTGCTGCCCGCCCGGACCCGAGGCGCGGAAGGTCTCGATCTCTAAATCGTCGGGATTGAGCTGCACATCGACCTCTTCGGCTTCGGGCAGCACCGCAACGGTGGCAGTGGAGGTATGGATGCGTCCGCCACTTTCCGTGATGGGGATGCGCTGCACCCGATGCACCCCCGATTCGTGTTTGAGCTGGCTGTATGCCCCCTTGCCCTGCACGCTGAAGACCACATGCTTGTAGCCCCCCAAGTCGCTCGGCTCCGCATCAAGAATCTCATATTTCCAGCCACGCCGCTCGGCATAACGGGTGTACATACGGAACAGGTCGGCGGCGAACAGGGCAGCTTCCTCTCCCCCCGTGCCCGGACGAATCTCGATAATCACATTGCGCTCGTCGTTCGGGTCACGCGGCAGCAAGCGGGCGACCAGCTCACGCGCCAATGCCTCGCGCTGCTTAGACGCCTCCTCGAACTCCTCCTGTGCCAAGAGGCGCAGGTCGGGATCATCGCTCGTTTCGAGCAGCTCTTCCACCTGCTGCACGCGCGCAACTGCCTGCCGATACTGGTCGTATAAAGCTTGCAGTTCGCTCAGTTCGGCATGCTGCTTGCCCAGTCGCTGCAACGCCTGCGGGTCGCTCAACACGGCAGGCTCCGCTAACTGGGCTTCGACCTGTGGCAGTTGTGCCAGAATCGCCTCCAACTTCGCTCGCAACCGCTCCGGGAGCATCCCATTTAAAGTGTACCTATCCTGCACGCGCATTCACGGCATGGCTGCAAACATCCCCGCCGTGAAGCTCGCTCTCCCTTGTGAACCGAACCACTCATCCCTGAAAGATTTACCAAAATCCGCCCCAAAAGGGCAAATAGGGACTTTAGTCCCTTGACATCCCTCCTCAAGGCATGATATAATATGGTTGCAAGCGACAACCAAGAGCGGAAACGGGCTGACCGAGGCTGTACCCAACCCTCAGACCTTTCCCCTTTTGAAAACCCGCTTGACACTTTCTGATGGAGGTCTACGATGATGAAGCGATTGCCTGCAGTCTCGGTGTTTAGCGCGTTTGTTGCGCTTTTGACGCTGGCGTGTGCCTACGCGCAAGGCGTGACCCAACCGTTCACTTATCAGGGCTTCCTGCGCCAAGGCGGCGCACCCCTGAACAACCCGTCCCAATCGATGCGATTCCGTATCTTCGACGCGCTCACCGGCGGCGCGATGCTCTGGGATTCGGGCGCGCTGACCGTGAATGTCGCCAACGGGCTGTTTACCGTGCAACTCAATCCGCCCGCATCCATCTGGACGGGCGCGGATCGGTTCTTGGAGATTCAGGTCGGTGCAACAACGCTCTCTCCGCGCGTGCGAATCGGCTCAACCCCGTATGCCAACACGGCGACCTTGCTGAATATGTTCCAATCGGGAACCACGAACCCTGACCGCATGGTGATTACCCATTCCCCTGCGTTCAGCAACTGGGGCTTGATGTACCGTGACACGGACGATAGCTTCCACTTTCTGGCAGGCGGCACGACCGTGCTGCGCGTGGGGCTTTGGGGACCAACCGCGCTTCAGATCCCTGCGGGTGCGGCGGCGGGGCGCGTGCTGACCAGTGACGCCAGCGGGAACGCCTCGTGGCAACCGCTGCCCCCAAGCGCAACCGTCTGGGCAGTCAGCGGCACCAATATTTACAACACCAACACGGGGAATGTGGGAATCGGAACCAATGCACCCGCTGCGCGACTGGACATCCTCGGCGGCAACTGGGACACGGCGTCCACAGAGGGCGACCTCCGCATCGGTGACGCGACCTACCGTCTAAAAATCGGCGTCGCTACGGGCGGCGGTGGTGCAGGGCATGCGACCATCGCGGCGCAGGGGGGCGTCAACCTGCTCTCGCTGGGCGCGGGCACAACGCTTGCCACGCAGCGTGCCCTCACCATCACAGGCGCAGGCAATGTCGGCATCGGCACGGCGTCACCTGCCGCGAAACTGGATGTGAACGGCAACACGATACTGCGTGGGAACATCTCTTTTGACGACGACATTCGGAGCATCATCTTCCCGCCCACAACCGCCCCGAATGAGCCGATGATCTACATGTTTTCGTCAGGTACCTCTAACTCCGATCGCATGGTGATTGCCCACTCGCCCTCCTATTCGAACTGGGGCATTCAGTACCGCGACAGCGACGACAGTATCCATTTCCAGGGAGCGGGCTTTACGCATGTGCGGATTGGATTAGGTGACGGCAATGTCGGCATCGGCACGGCGTCACCTGCCGCGAAACTGGATGTGAACGGCACTGCCCGCGTGAAAGTGCTGGAAATCACGGGTGCGGACCTCGCCGAAAAGTTCCCCACCACCGAAACCCTGGAACCCGGCACCGTCGTGGAGATCGACCCCGACAATCCTGGGCACCTGCGCAAGGCGCAAGGCGCGTACAACAAGCGCGTCGCGGGCGTCGTGGCGGGCGCGAACGGGCTGTCCAAAGGCATCATCTTGGGCAACCTTGAGGGCAGCGAGAACCACACCCCGATTGCGATAAGCGGGCGCGTGTGGGTCTACGCCGACGCCACGCAGGAAGCCATCGAACCCGGCGACCTGCTCACCACATCCGATATGCCCGGACACGCGATGAAAGCGAGCGACCCCACCCGCGCGCACGGCGCCGTCATCGGCAAGGCGATGACCCGCCTTGAAAAGGGCAAGACGGGCATGGTCCTCGTGCTCGTCAACTTGCAATAACGGAGGCGCACGATGAGAACCCGACAACGGTTCATTCCGATACTGGTCGCGCTGGTCGCAAGCACCCTCTGCTTGCCTTTGCAGGCACAGCGTGCCACCTCCCGCGCACAACCGCTCTTTGAGCATGTCAAGGCGACCATTCCACCCACTGCGCCTGCACTGCGCCACACGAAAGCCTATCAAGCGGTGCGCATTCGCTGGCAGGCGTTAGAGAACCTGCAGCCGGGCAGTCGCCTGCTGCTGAACCTGATGGAGGGCATCAACCCTATCGGCAAAGTGGAACGCGTCGAACACCGTGCCGAGCGTCGCTACTCCTGCTTCGGAAAGTTGGAGGGGTTAGATGGTAGCCACTTTATTCTGGTGGTGGAAGAGGACGCGCTTGCCCTGTTCGTTTCTGCCCCCTCTTACGAGGCGACCTTCGACCTGCGCTTCTACCGGGAGGACCTCTATGTGGTCGTGCTGGTGGGCGAGGAGCCACCTTGCGGCAATCAGGAGAACGAGACGCCGCCACCGTTTGAGATGACGCCCGAAGATGCCGCGTGGCACGAGCACTTCGCCGGTCAAGACTTTGAGATGGCAGGCGACGGTGATTTTGGTACCGCGGCCTGCACGCAGCCGCAAGCCGTGCTGGACATCGCTGTGTACTACACCACGCAGGCGCGTACAGCCATCGGTGGCGTCAATCCTATGAACGCCCGCATCCAGTTGTTCATCGCCCAGTGCAACCAGGCGTACCAGAACAGCCAGGTGAGCCTCACGGCGCGTTTGGTGCGCCGGGGGGAAGTTGCCTATCCGGGTGAAGGAGGCGGCAATAGTAGCACCCAACTAAATCATCTCACCAACCCCGGTGATGGGGTGATGGACGGCATCCATCCCGAACGCGACAACTATCGTGCCGACCAGGTCATCCTACTGGTTGACTCGATGGATGCCTGCGGGATTGCCTGGTGTGGCAACGGGGGAGACCCAGATCGTGCGTTCGGGGTCGTGCAGTGGAACTGCACGACCTACACCTTCCCCCACGAGATTGGACACAATCAGGGTTGCGGGCATGACCGCGATAACGGTGGTTGCGGTTTTCGCTCCTACGGGTTCGGTTGGCGGTTCACGGGCAACGATGGAGTGCAATACCGGACGGTGATGGCATATGAGCCTGGCACACGCATCCCCTACTTCTCGAACCCGAATGTGAGCTTTCAGGGTCAGCCAACGGGCGTGCCGATTGGGAACCCAAACGAAGCGCACAACGCCAGCGTGATCAACGAGACCCGCCGCAGTCGAGAGACCTTCCGCTTGCTGGATATCTGGGTGGATTTCGCCTACAGCGGTACAGAGCGAGGAACCTTCTCTCAGCCTTTCAACACCGTAATTGAGGGTGTCAACGCCATCACGACCTTCGTGGATACTGCTCTGCTGAACTTCCCCACGCTCTACATTAAGGCAGGTTCTCGTAATGAGACCATCACCATCAACAAGCGGATGCGCATCGAGGCGTGCGGGGGAACCGTGCGCATCGGCGCGCCCTAACCCGACCCGTGTATGTAGGGGCAGATCCCGTGTCTGCCCCACCAACCCGTGTGTGTAGGGGCAGACCTGCGTGTCTGCCCCGCCAACCGAAACAGAAGGAGGCACATCATGCGAAAATGGCTACTGACACTGACGATACTCGCAGCAGCGACACTGCTCGCGGCAGCCGCGCGCGCCCAATCGGGCGGCGGCTATGACCTGAGCTGGTGGACCATCGACGGCGGCGGCATCACCTTCGCCACAGGCGGCACTTTCGATATGGGTGGCACCGTCGGGCAGCCCGACGCCAGTAATGCGCTCACAGGCGGAGCGTTCAGCCTCACGGGCGGCTTCTGGTTTGCGCCCGCTTGTATTGCCCATAACGGCGATGTGGACGCCAACGGCTGTATTGACGATGCGGACTTATTGGCGGTGCTGTTTGCGTTTGGCAACACGGGCAGCGGTTTGGGTCGTGTGGACACCAATTGCGATGGGGTTGTAGACGACGCCGACCTGCTGCAGGTGTTGCTCCACTTCGGCAGTGGGTGCTAATACTAATCGTTAAGCCAAACTTCACCAACACGCGGGCATTGGAAAACCCCCTCCTGCAGGCAGGGGGAACCGAACGCGTGCGCCATGCATGGTTCCCCTTGCGAAGCAGGGAGAGCCAACCCCATGCACGGTTCCCCTTGCGAAGCAGGGAGAACCAACCCCATGCACGGTTCCCCTTGCGAAGCAGGGGGAACCTAACGGAGGGGGTCTTCAAAAAGTGTCGTGCAATGAGCCCTTAGCCAGGGGGGAGAGGGTTGGCGCACTGCTACCCTATCGGCAGAATCTCGCCGTCCACTTGCCAACCCTCGCTGGCGTAGGCGAGGTGCAGAATGCCCACGCCTCGTGCGAACGGCTTCGATTGAGCTATCCAGACGCGCCCGACGCGCTCTGGCTGCACCAGCGGGGTGTGCGAATGCCCACCGATAATCACATCCAGTTGCGGGCACGCCTCCGCCAGTTTCCGATCCATCTCGATGCCCAGATGCGTGAGGGCAATCAGCAGCGCCACTTCGGGACGCAAGCGAGCAACCCACGCCCGTGCCACCTCCAACGGCGGGTCAAACAGGTAGGCACTCAACACTCGGCTGCGCATGCGGGGTGTGACCATCGGCAAAGTCAGCCCCACGATGCCGATGCGAACGCCTCCCCACTCACCGCACCAAACAGGCTGTGTCGGCAAGGGCGCATCGGGTTGACGCACGCGGATATTGGCGCACAGCAGCGGGCATGGCGCACCCTGCACCTTCGCCATAAAGCCGCTGGGCAGGATATGAAATTCACGATTGCCGAGGGTGACGGCGCTATAGCCCGCCTGACGCATCAGCTCCCAAGCAGGTTCGGGCTTCAGCGGGATGGCGAGATTGCCCACGCGCAGACAATCGCCTGCGTCCAGCAGCAGCGCGTCGTGCTGTTCACGCAGCTCTCGCAGCCTTTCCACAAAGGGCAGGCTCCATCGCCCATGCACATCGTTGGTATGCAAAATGGTTAGCTGCATCGGCAGGCATCCATCCATTCCCGAATGAGCGGGCGCGGGTCGTCCGCACGCATCAGCGTCTCACCTACGAGCATCGCCTGAACGCCTGCCTGATGAAGGGCGCGCACCTGCTCGGCGGTTTCGATACCGCTCTCGCTCACCACTACGCAGTGGGACGGCACACGCGGCAACAGGTCAAAGGTGGTCTGCAAGCGGGTCTCGAAGGTGTGCAGGTTGCGATTGTTGATGCCGATAAGGGTCGCACCCGTGCGGAGGGCGCGCTCCAATTCCGATTCGGTATGCACCTCCACTAATGCGTCCAGCCCCAGCGATTCGGCAAGCTCACGCCATTCACGCAAGGTAGCGTCGCTTTCGATGGCAGCCACAATCAGCAGCACCGCGTCTGCCCCCATCACGCGGCTCTCGTAAAGTTGATAGGGGTCTACGATGAAATCTTTTCGTAGCAACGGCAAGGGCACATGGGAGCGTATCTGTGCAAGGTATTCCAACCGCCCACCGAAGTAGGGTTCGTCGGTCAGGACGCTAAGGGCATCGGCGCCCGCGTCAGCATAGCGTTGGGCGATGGCAAGCGGGTCAAACTCGGCTCGAATCACGCCTTTGCTGGGCGAGGCACGCTTCACTTCGGCAATGAGGGCGAGGGGATTGGGCGTATGGCGCAGGGCATCAAGAAAGCGGCGCGTTGAGGGGAGGTCCGGCAGCCGCGCCTGCAGCTCCTGCAGCGGCATCTGCGCCCGCCGCGCCTCCACCTCAACTCGCTTCGAAGCCAAAATCTGGGAGAGAATGGTCATTCTTTAACCGACTGAGCCTTCCATCTCCAGCTCGATCAAGCGGTTCAGTTCGACGGCATACTCCATCGGCAACTGCTTTGCCAGTGGCTCGATGAAGCCCGACACGATGAGGGTGAGTGCCTCATCTTTTTTCAATCCGCGGCTGCGCAGGTAGAACAGCTGCTCCTCGCTCACCTTGCTCACCCGTGCCTCATGCCCAATGGTGACCTGTTGCTCGTTCACCTCGATGTAGGGATAGGTGTCGGTGCGGGCGTTCTCGTCGAGCAGGAGCGCGTCGCATTCCACATTGCACTTGCTGTGGTGCGCGCCCTCCAGCACCTGCACCAGCCCGCGATAGGAGGCACGCCCCGTGCCTTTGGAGATCGACTTCGAGGTGATGCGGCTGCTGGTGTAGGGTGCGGCGTGGATGGCTTTGCCGCCTGTGTCCTGATGCTGTCCATCGCCAGCGAAGGCGACTGAAAGCACCTCACCGCGTGCCCCCGGCTCCAAGAGATAGACGGAGGGGTATTTCATCGTCACGCGGCTGTTATGTACCAGCACGCCGTTCACCACGAACGAGTGCGCCTCTGCCACCTCAAGGTCGTAAGTCGGCGCGACGATGGAGGGGGTAATCGCCTGAATACGCGCGATGCCCATTTCGGGGGTCAGCAAGTGCGTAGTGCGGAAACCGCGTAGTCGCTGGTGGCGACGCGCCTTTTTAGGCGTGCTTAGCCGCTCGCGCAGCGCAGGCGTCAGGTGGGGCAGCAACGGCGCGACATTCGCCAAGTCCAGTCGGTATGCCGTATACTGCTTGGTGCGTCCCGTGCGGTTGATGTCCGCTTCCATCGTGTGGCTGTAGACAGCGCTGGCGTGGACGCCACACTGCAAGGCGAGTTGCTGCACATCCTGCAGCAAGGCGCGATTGGCGGACTTGAGGCTGAGTCGGTTGCCCCGCGCGCAGCCGTCGCCGTCGAGGTAGCCTGCAAGGAACGCCGCCTGCATCGTGGTCGGCAGGGTGAACACCCATGCGGGTACGCGCTTCTCCTTCGCGCCCGACACGAAGCCGTTCGCCTGCAGCCACAGCGCAAACTCCAGCGAGTTGACGCGGAGGTAGTGCTCGTCTTTGCGCAGCTCGATGGCGTGGTTGCCGAAGTAGCGCGTCAGCAGCGAGATCAGGCGCGGGTAGGCGCGGTCGGTCGTCGGCACGCTGAAGCCCACACGCCCGTAGCGATGCCCATCGCGCCCACGCTGAATCGTGTAGTCACCCTCCGCCATCCACAGCCCCAGCAGCCAGCAGATGTCTTCGTCGGCGTATTCAGGCAACTGCACAGGCTGACGCGAGTGCGACGCGATGGCATATTCCGTGCCGTACTGGTTGCGTCCCGTGAACTGGTCGGGCATGCTGGGACGCGCGAAGCGGTAGGGTTGTCCCTCCGCCTGAAGCGCGGTCGGGAAGATAATCAGGTCGCCTGCCTGCAGCGCCTCGACGGGTTTCCAGCGCAGGCTGTAGCGTCCGAGTTTCTGCGGGCGCGCCGCGTCGTACTGCACGGTCAGCAGCGGATGGTTCGCCGTCAGGCGCAGGCTGCGACCGTTGGAGAGGGCAATCTCGTAGACCTGTTGCAGCCCGCTGTCCTTGCGTGCCACAACGGGACGCAACACCCACAGACGGCGCGTCTCGTCGAAGCTCCACACGCGCGTGCCGGGCTCTACCTGCTCAATCGGCACGGGTCCGCGCTCGGTGTAGACCAGCTCACCCGCACAGACGCAGCCCAAATTCCCATCCACCCATTCCATCACGGCGTCGCCGTAGACGACGGCACGCTTGGTCACCAGGTTATAGACATCACGCGACCAGTTCTGGATGGTGGTGTAGCGCACACGCGCACCGCGCTTCACGATAATCTCCACTACCGCGCTATGCAACGCTTCCTCAGCGTAGACCGGAGCGGTGCAGTTGTGGGTTGCGAAACCGCGCACGAGGTACGAGTGCGGCGCCTCGACATCGAGATTGAACACGAAGCCGTCATAGGGTACGCGCTCAATCTGCTTGATGGGCACGAGGAAGTAGTCGCCTGCGTCGCGCACCTCGCCCATCCGACGGCGGTTCGTCCACACGACCACATACTGCGGGCGTCGACGGATGCGTTGTCCCTGAATCGTGTCTTCGCCGCCTGCGCGCTGTTCGATGCTCGCGTAGATGCCCAACCGCGCCAGCAGCATCTGAATCTGTCGGGCAAGCGTCTCGGACGCCGTGATGATCCGATGCATCTCGCTGTTGCCCTTCCAGCAGATGTTGCCGTCACCTGCGAAGTAGGCGTCGATCAGGGGGCGCAGCACTTCGGCAGGCAGGCGCATGATTGCCTCGCTAAGACGCTTCGTCGCGGCGCCCTTGCCCGCATGCTCCAGACAGAACGCCATCAGCTCATGCGAGTAGGCGGTGATGTTGACGGCGTGTCGTTTCGGCTGGCGCACCACCTGCGCCCGCTTACCCGTCAGGTGTTCGATGAGATAGGTCAGGTCTTGAATGAGTTCGGTCTCGTGTTCACCGACGGTGAAGGTGACCACCGGTACCTTGAGGGTGCGGTGGATGTAGGCGGAGCCTTCTGCAAGATAGTAGCCCAGCAAGCGGAGTTGCTCGGCGGTGAAGGGTACTTCTTCCGCTGACGCGATGGGCTTCGGGAAGACGATAAAGTCGCCCTCGCGCAGTTCGCCAGCGGGTACATATTCGGGCTGCGTCTCCAGCAGCAAGCGCGTGTCTACCTCGACCTTCCAGTGCGGCTGGCGTGCCTGACGCTTAGTCTGCACCTGCTCGCGGCGCACGCACAATACGGGATGCTCGGGAGTCAGCCGAATCGTGTTGTGGGGCGAGATGGGGCGGATGACCATCATCTCTCCCTTGTAGGGGCGCGTCATCACTGCGCGCACCTTTACGCGCCGACCCTTCTCGTCCAAAACGAAATCACCAGGCTTGACGCTCTCGACATTCACCCAGCCCGACTCGGTGCAGACCTGCTCGCCAGCAGGCAGGCATCCCTCCACATAGTGGACAAACGCCCCCTCTTCAGCGATAATCAGCGTGCGCTCGAACTGACCCGCGTTTTTGGCATTAATGCGGAAGTAGGCTTGCAGCGGAATCTCCACATGCACCCCTGCAGGCACATACACGAACGAGCCGCCCGACCAGACCGCCGAGTTGAGCGCAGCGAACTTGTTATCATGCGGCGGGATGACCGTGCCAAAATATTCACGCACCAAATCGGGATATTCCCGCACAGCGGTATCGGTATCCACGAAGATAACACCCTTCTCCTCCCACTGGCGGGCAAGATTGTGGTAGATCACCTGTGAATCATACTGGGCGCCAACACCTGCGAGGAACTTGCGCTCCCATTCCGGGATGCCGAGGCGGTCGAAGGTGCGCTTAATCTCTTCGGGCACCTCGTCCCAGCTGCGTCCTTTGCGGTCGGTGGGCTTGATGTAGTAGACAATCTCGTCGAAGTTCAGCCCCGACAGGTCGGGACCCCAAGTGGGCATCGGCTTACTGATGAAAATCTCGTAAGCGCGCAGGCGAAAATCGCGCATCCACTTCGGTTCGCCCTTCTCGTAGGAAATCTCTTCCACCACGCGCCGATTCAGCCCGCGTCCCGTCTGGAATACAGGCTGAATGGTGTCGTAGAAGCCATACTTCCGAATGTAATCCTCACCGATATTGAGTGTTTCAGGCTTTGCCATCGCTTATCCCTCCACTACGGCACTGGTCAGCTCGCTGCGCACCCAGTCGTAGCCCCGCTCCTCCAGTTGCAACGCCAGCTCAGCGCCGCCCGAACAAACAATACGCCCATCGACCATCACATGCACATAATCGGGCTTAATGTAGTTCAGGATGCGCTGGTAGTGGGTGATCACTAAGAAGGCGCGTTCTGGCGAGCGCATGGTGTTCACGCCGTTCGCCACGACCTTGAGCGCGTCGATATCGAGCCCGGAGTCGGTCTCGTCCAAAATGGCAAGGATCGGCTCCAATAGCGACATCTGCACGATTTCAAATCGCTTCTTTTCGCCACCCGAGAAGCCCTCGTTCACGGCACGGCTGGCGAACGAGGCGTCCATCTCCAGTCGCTTCAGATGTTGCAGCAGCAGCTTGTAGAACTCGGTGTATTTCACCTCGCGATTGAATCGCCGCTGGTAGGCGAGGCGCAAGAAGTTGGCGATGGTGACGCCGGGCACCTCCATCGGATATTGGAAGGCGAGAAACAACCCCGCACGCGCCCGCTCATCGGGTTCCATCTCCAGCAAATCCTCGCCCTGAAAAGTAACCGTGCCGCGGGTAATCTCGTAGCCCTCGTAGCCGGCAAGCACCTTCGCCAGCGTCGATTTGCCCGACCCGTTCGGTCCCATAAGCGCGTGAACCTCACCCGCATACAGGGTCAGGTTCACCCCGCGCAGGATGGGTTCCGTCTCGTCCGGCAGCTTCACCCACAAATCCCTTATCTCCAGCAGTGGTGTCTTCTCACTCACGGTGAACCTCCTGTTGTTTAGCCTGACTAAATAATACCCGATGCGTGACGGCTTTGTCAAGGGGTGGGGGGAGGCTACTGATCCTGCCATTGGGCGAGCAGCTGCTGCGCTATTTGGAGCGCGTGCTGTTTGTCGTCGGGCGCAAGCTTGCCCTCCAGCACCTGATCGGTTAGGGCATGCTTCAGCTTACCAATAAGTGGTCCCGGCTTGAGTCCGAGCTTCTGCATTAGCTCCTCGCCACTGAGTGGGCTTTGCCAACGGCGCGTGTCTTCCTGGGTGCGGATGCGCTCGATGCGGGCACGCAGCGCGTTCAGGTCGGCATGGGGCATCTCGGCGCGCTGCGCCCGAATGTCGGCTTCCACCATACAGAGCAGCGGTTCCAGCAACGCGCCCGCATCGCGCATCAGGCGTCGCACCGCCGCATCGCTCCAGTTGGGATTGTATTCGCCCGGTCGCATATGGAGCCTTACCAGTTTGCTCACGCGCACAATGGTGGCGGTAGGGTATTTCATCTCGCGCAGCCACTTCTCGGCGATTTCGGCTCCCACCTGCGCATGCCCGTAGAAATGCACCTCGCCTTGCGCGTCTACGGTGCGTGTGGCAGGCTTGCCCACATCGTGGAGCAGGGTGGCAAGACGCAGCTCCCAAACGGGGAGGGCGTCGCTGGGGCATTCGGGCAGCGCTTCGACCGCCTTCAGGCTGTGCGTCCAGACATCGTATTGGTGGTAGCGGTTCTGGGTGCAGCCGACCATCGGCAGGAGCGGCTGGGCAAACTGTTGGAGCAGCCCCGATTCCAACAGCATCTGCAGTCCGCGCGCCGCACTCGGTTGCTCCAAGATTCGGGTGAACTCGTCGCGGATGCGCTCCTTGCTGATAATCTGGAGACGATGGGCTTCCGCACAGAGGGCATGGTAGGTTGCTGGCTCGATGGTGAAGCCCAGCTGCACGGCGAATCGGATGGCACGCAGCATGCGCAGGGGGTCTTCGTGGAAGGTGGCTTTCGCTTCGCGTGGGGTGCGAATGAGCCGCGCCTGCAGGTCGGGCAACGCCATGCCCAACGGGTCACGGATTTCGCCCGTGTGCAGGTTCTCCAGCAGCGTGTTAATCGTGAAGTCGCGGCGCAGGGCGTCTTCGTAGAGCGTGGCGGGCTTCACCTGAATGGGCTTACGGCTCTCAGCGCGATACGATTCTGCCCGCGCCGTCACCAGCTCGATGGGCACACCTGCCACCTTCACCATCGCAGTGCCGAAGCGAGCGTAGACCACGGGTGCATGCTCCGCAACGCCATGCTCATAGAGCCATCGCGCCAGGGCGAGTGCGTCGCCCTCCAACACGATGTCCAAATCGTTGGGCAGCGGGCGATTCAGCAGCTTGTCGCGTACATAGCCCCCCACCAGATAGACCTTGCCTTCGTAGTCAGTGCCGCGCAGGACCTCCCGCAACCGTGCAATCGCCTGTTCGACCACACCCCTAAGATACCCCGATTCGGGGGGATTCGTTTCCTAAAACCCGATTCGAGGGTACATTTCCGCCCTTCGGTGCATTCTATATATTGGAGGTCAAAACGATGAGACCCGTGACGAAGCACCAAGCCGATGTACGCTCTGAAGCACCGATGAACCGAAGCGGTTCATACCGACCTTGGACTTATCGCTTACTCAGTTTGGCGACGACTTTTGCCCTCTGTTTCGCCTTTGCCACAAGCTTGCTGCATGCGCAGCAAAATTGTGTCTTCGCCGATGTGAATGGTGATGGCGTCGTCGATGACGCCGACCTGCTACAAGTGCTGTTTTGCTTCGGCACCTCGACTCCGTTAACCATCCCTGATATCGACGAGATGGTGGCGATGCGGCTCACCGCCGCGTTCCCCACTCATTTCCCTGGAGCACCGGGTGTCCCATTCAACCCACCGGATGCCGCCTTTGCGCGCACCCGCCTATCAACAGCTGATTCTTTCTTCGATGTATTTGTGGCGTGGGACACGCGAGCGGACTTCTGGCAGTTCGATGCGGAGCAGGTTGCTCGAGGACTGGTGGTAGGCGCGGTGTACCTACCACCAGGGGGCGAAGCTCCCGATGGAACGCTTCTCCCTGAGGGCTTCTATCTGGTGCGGATGCACTCCGAAGTAGGACAAGACATCTGGCACGCGGATCTGCTAGACGCTCGCACCGGGTTCCCCATAGTGGTGAACCTGCCTGCTCAAGCCTCCCGCACCCTCCGCATTCCCATCCCGGGCACGCGCAACGACATCGCCATCAAGGTGCGTCCCAATCCGAACAATCCACAGGGGTTCTGTGTTGAAATATGGCTGAGCTACCTGTGTCCGAACGGCGTGTGGCTGGACCAGGTGTTAATCTGGCGGCGGTGTTTCCCATAAGGTTCGTCGGAGCGTAGCTCGCGGGGGCGGGTCGGGATGCCTGCCCCCGTTTTTTTACCACCAGCCCCAGCCTTTGCGATAAGGCGGGCGCACATAGTGCTCCGCTTCGGGAACATTGGTGACGCGACCCTGTTGCGCATCATAGAAGATTTTTTGCCCGACGCGGAACGCCACATTGCCCAGCAGCACCGCTTCCGTGAGGGTGGCGGCATACTCGAAGTGGCTGAAGGTGGGGCTGCCTGTTTTGCACGCCTGAATCCATTCGGCATGGTGTCCGGCAGGCGAGCGCGGGATGCTGGGTGCCGGCGACTGGAAATCGGCAAATTTCGCCTGCGGGAACAAGAAGCAACGGTCGGCGTGCGGGAAATAGATCACGCCCTTCTCGCCCACGAAAAGTGTGCCGTTCGGGGCAAGCGGTTTGCCTTCCACCAGCTCGTTGCGGGGCTTGCGCCCACCATCGTACCAGATGAGGCGCACAGGCGGCATCCCTTTGCGAGCAGGGAACTCATACTGCACGATGCTCCATTTCGGACCCGTTTCAGGGTGGCGTGGCTCGCCCTCGGCTTCCACGCTAACAGGCAGTCCCAGCTCCAGCGCCCAGTAAGCGGTGTCGATGATGTGGCACCCCATGTCGCCCAGTGCGCCCGTGCCGAAATCCCACCAGCCACGCCAGGCGAAGGGATGATAAGCCGGGTGATAAGGTCGCGCTGGTGCAGGACCCAACCAGAGATCCCAGAAGAGGGTGCTGGGTATGGGCGGGGTCTCGGTCGGGCGGTCGATGCCTTGCGGCCAGATGGGGCGGTCGGTCCAGCAATGCACCTCCCGAATCGCGCCGATAACACCGGACCGCACAATCTCCACCGCTTGGCGCAAGTTATCCGAGGCATGCGCCTGATTGCCCATCTGGGTCGCCACTTTGGCTCGGCGAGCCGCCTCGCGCACCGCGCGTGCCTCCCACACCGAATGCACCAGCGGCTTCTCGCAATAGACATGCTTGCCCAGCTGCAAGGCGATGAGGGCGGGTAATGCATGGTGATGGTCGGGCGTACTGATGACCACCGCGTCGATATTGCGCTGCCGCTCCAGCATCCGCCGATAGTCAACATAGAGGGCGGCTTTCGGGAAGGCTTGGGCGGCAGGTGCGAGCCGCTCCAGGTCCACATCGCAGAGGGCAACGATATGCTCACTGCTGACCGCCATCAGGTTATCCCAGCCGCGCCCGCCTGTGCCGATGATGGCGATATTGAGCTTGTCGTTGGGCGATTGTCCCTTGCCGAAGCCGCTCTTCAGAAAGAGCAGCCCCATGCCCGCCGTCAGCGTCTGCTTCAGAAACTCTCGCCGTGTCGTCTTCCGCGCCTCCATAGCAAGCCCTGTGCTTCGCTGTCAAGAGAGAGATTCCTGCTGGCTCGCTTCCGGTGCAATGTCCGAACCACCCCTGCGCCCTTGAGGGCGTTCGAAAATCAGGGGGCGGAAACCGCACCCGTACCGCTTTTCTACCCGTTCACGCTCACCGTCATCGCTGATGTCATAGGCAACTGCATAATCAGCAACGCCGCGCATGCTTCCTCCAAAGGGCATTTACTCCCAGTGATAGAAGGTGAGGCTGGTGCCCTGCACGACCCACTGCTTGAGTATCTGCACTTGGTGGTACATATATTCGTGCAGGGGCAGCTGGCGTGGGGGATAGGGTCGGCACAGCTCACGCTCATAATGTTCCAAGAACCGCTTGCGTGCTTCACGGGTGAGGTAGGCGCCGCGTTCGCTGGTTTCGAAATCGGCAGGCGTGATGATGCGCAGGTTGATGAGTTTCAGCACGATACGGTCTATCATCGCGCGGAACGGCTCCTGCAGGTCGGCGACCAGCGATTCGAAGCGGTCGTGGGGGCTGTGCAAAAAGCCGAGGTAGGGATTCAAGCCGGCGGAGCGCAGGAGGGCGTTCAGGCGGCTGAACAGCAGGTAGTAGCCGAGATTGAGCAGCGAGTTGATGGGGTCGGGGGGTCGGCGCACGCGCTCGTGCAGATGGAACGCCGGCTCGTGGATGAGCTGGTTCAGATGACGATAGATGAGGCGGGCGGCGCGCCCCTCCAGCCCGCGCAGGCTGTCCAAGTCGCTGACTGCGCTTAGCTGCGCCCGACACGCTTGCAACTGCCCCAACAGCTCGGATGTGCCGGGGATATACCGCTTGCGGAACAGCGTCTGATAGTTGTGGAGCTTGGCGTCCACAATCGCTTGCGCAATTGCCAACCGCTCCGTCGGCGTGAGCGCATAGTAGCGGTCGCCATGCTGGTAGCTGAGCGTATGGTAGGCTTGCGAATCGGGCTTGATGGTGGTCAGGTAGTAGCCTGTGCCGAGCGTGAGGGTGATGGGGATGTTCGCCTGCGTGCATCGGCGCACGAGGGCGGTGGAGAGGGTGGCAGGCTCCATCAGTACGATCTCGCTGATGCGGGCAAGGGGGATGGCTTGAAGGAGCTGTCCTTGCTTGGTGATGCGCACCTGGTCGCCCTGAATGCCCAGCGAGAGGTAGGGTTCCGTAACATAGAGCGGTTTGCGCAGGCGATAGGGTTCGGGTTCTGGCAGCACGACCATCTCGGCGCCGCGGAAGGCGATGCCGAGAAACTCGAAGCCGTCGGTGATGGCGGTGATGGCGGTCTTTTCGGGCTTGAGGCGCAGCCCGAGGGCGCGCAGGCTTGCGTGCATCTGCTGGAGGAGCTGCTCGGCTTGCTCGCGCGTGTGGGTCAGCACCAGCAGGTCGTCGCCGTAGCGGATGAGGCGTGCCCCAGTCGCCTGTATCTGCTCGTCGAAGCAGTCTAAGTAGAGGTTCGCCAACAGCGGTGAGAGCGGGCTACCCTGCGCCAGCCCACATGAACGCGCCTGCACCCGCTCGACACCCCCCTGCTGCAGTACGAAGGGCGCCTGCACACAGCGCATGAGAAGCTCCACGAAGGGCGCGTCGGCAGTGGGTATCACCGCCTGCAGTGTCTGCCGCAGCCGCTCATGCTCCACGCAGGCGAAGAAATCCTCGATATCGGTTTCGATGGCGTACTGATAACCGTCGGCGAGCGCGGCGCGAATCGCCTCGATAGCATCCTCGCGCGAGCGACCCTTGCGGTAGCCTATCACCGACGGCTCCAGCAGCCGATCCAGCGGCTCTTCCAGCGTGCGCAACAGGCTCACCTGCACCACCAGGTCAAGAGGCGCCAGCTGCTCCACGATTCGGGCTCCGCCTGATGGCTTCGGGATGAGGAACGCGCGGGTGGGCGCAGGCTGATAAGTGCCCGCCTTCAACGACTCACACAGCGACCGCACCGTTTCGCCCTCGTGTTGCCAAAGCGTTTCGCCCGCTTCAGGTGGCAGGTCATACTCCTCGCGCACGGCATAGAGCGCAGAAAGGAGCGCCGATTCGCTGGGGTAGCGTGTGCTAAAATAGGGCACAGGCTTCTCGTGAAGGCGGTAGTAGCCCAGCCCATACGAGAGCTTGCTGCCCACATGGAGTTCGGAACATAGCACCAGCAGGGGGAGCAGGTCGCGAAAGCGCCCCTTGAGATAGAGCGGTCCGACGCAGCCCTTCAGATAATGCTCTGTGCCCTGCTGCGAGTTGGAAGTGCGGTGAATCTCTGTGTAGTGCCAGTAGCACGAGAGCAGGGAAAAGTCGTCCTCTTGGCTCTCGTAGCGGATGGGCACGCCAAGCAGCCGCTCCACGCGGCGCTCCAGCATCCGCACGAACGCCTCGCGCGTCAGGTAGGTGCGGTCGGCGTTCGGGGGCGGTTCGAACGAGAGCGGGGTCAGAAACTCCAGGCACAGCTCGCCTTCGGTGGGCAGCTTGACGCCCCGCTCCTGCCAGAGCATCTCGAAAGTGCGCTCCTCTATCCTTGGGGGCGCAGGCAGGGTGTGGGGCTGGTGCGGCTTGAGCATCATGGTGAAGAGGAAGGCGTTAATCCAGGGGTACATCAGCACGGGATGGTGGGGGAACACCAGCACTTCCAGCGTGAAGGTCGCGCCCTGCTCCACCCGAAAGTTGATGGGGCGATGGGGAATGTGGAACAGGATGGTGGGCACTGGCTGACCCTGCGACATCCCCTCGTAAAGGTCTTGCACATGTTTCAGCGCAGCTTGCATCACGAGATAGGTGGGCGGCATGGTGGGCGCAGCGCGCAGATTCTTCACCTTCGCGCGCACCCGATACCAAACCTTGTCGCGCAACACCTCAAGGTTCACAACTTGCCTCCTCGTCAGATTCCCACCGCGGGTCGTTGTCAAACGGTGGTCGCCAGACAAGCACTCCCTTTTGGGGAGGGTTGCTCAGCGCTTCGGGCAACTCACGCAGGTAGAATCGAGCGGTATAGTGGGTGTATCGCTCAGTTGAATCGGTCTCTGGTGGTGAAATCTCCACCCGCGGCGCTAAGAAACTAAGCATCTGCCCCCCTGCCATCTGCATCCCGATTTGCTGTCCGAGGGCGCGGATGTCGCTCTCGTTGGCGAGGTGCGCCTTTTCGCAACGCATCACCTCACGCCCCTGATAGTAGAAATGGACGGTCAGGCGGTTGGGCAGGTACTCTTCCCATGCGCGGCGCAGCTGACCCAGCCAGATGAAGAAGGCGAACCCCAGCGTGAGCAGGCTAATCATGGGGTCTATCCAGTCCCACCAATCGGCTGGGCGGGGTCGTATGATGCGGAGTGCAACGATGGCTATTATCAGCACGGGTATGCCGATACTGACCCGCTGTTTCACCTCGAGCCATGCGAACTGCCAGAAGCTCATCGGCTGCCGCTGTGAACTGTTGGCTTGCATCTTGTTACCTCCCCAGAGGATTTTCTTATGAGAGGATACCCGTCTATTAGTGACGAAAGGGTTTGCACGCTGGCGGGTATCCTATGGCGGACAGATGGCGGCTCAGGGTCAACGGCGTGGGGTGCCGGGCGTACTGAATGGTGTGGCGTTGGTCGCCTTTCTGGACACTTTTGCGATGCTACCCGTGTTGGCACCCTATGCGCATCGGTTGGGTGCAAGCGAAGCGGAGGCGGGATTCCTGCTCGGCGCCTACTCGCTGGCGAACCTGCTTGCCAGTGCAGGGTCGGGCATGTTGCTGGATCGGCTTGGGCGAAGGCTACCGATGGCACTGAGCCTGATAGTGGCTGCCGTACTTATTGCCCTTTATGGGGTGGTTTCTTCCCCTGAAATGTTGCTGCTGGTGCGGTCGCTGCATGGTGCCAGCAGTGCGGTGTTCATCCCCGCGATGTTCGTGCTGATAGGCGAGCATGGGCATGCGAATCGGGTATGGGCGATGGGGCGCACAGGCGCGATTATTGGGCTGGTCGCGCTAATTGCGCCTCCCTTAGGGGGCATGGTAGCCGATCGGTACGGCGAACGGGCGCTATTTATGGGTATCGCCTTGCTGATGGGGTTCACGGGGATGATCGCGTGGCTGGGGTTGCCTGCCGAGTCGTATCGCCCGCCGCGCGGCGAGTCGATTCACCCCCTGCAAGTGTTGCGTCTGCCCACGCTGTGGTCGAACTTTGTGCTGACCTTCGGGCTGACCTTTGGCATGGGCATGCTGACCTATCGGCTGCCCGTGATGTTGCAGCAAGCGGGTTATGATGCGGCGTATCGGGGGCGACTGTTCGGCTTGTTTGCCTTGATGGCAATCGGCGTGATGCTGGCGGTGCGCCGTCGTGCCGTGCTGGGTGGCGCACGGGCGCGGGCAATGCTGGGTCTGGGGTTGATTGCGGTGGGGTCTGTCATGCTGGAGGGATGGAGCCTTCCGTCAGGGGTTTGGAGCGCGGTGCTGCTGTTTGGTGTGGGGTTCGGTCTCGGCTTCCCCGCTGTGCATCTGCTGACTTATGAGGGTGTGGAGGCTCATCAGCGGGGTACAGCGTTCGCGCTCCTCTATGCCTTCTATTCGCTGGGCTATGTGTTAGGACCAACGAGCGCAGGTTTGGCAGCGGAGCGGTTTCCGGCGGGGTTGGTTGCCGCTCTCGTGGTGGGGGTCAGCCTGCTGGTCGCGCTGGGCATGGGCTGGCGGCAGGGGGTATACTCGCAGCGGTGAGTGCAGCCGAATGGCGTGAACTGGCGCATGTAACGGCTCAGCTGATTCTGGCGATTCTGCTGAGCAGCCTGATCGGCTGGGAGCGGGAGCGGCGGGGTCGTCCAGCAGGCATCCGCACCCATGTGCTGCTCTGCCTGGGCGCAACTTTGATGATGATTCTCTCACGCAGCTTTGGTTATCCGATTTCGGACCCGTCACGCATTGCGGCACAGATAGTGAGTGGCATCGGCTTCATCGGGGCAGGTACGATTCTACGGCAGGGTAGCATCGTGCGCGGGCTGACCACCGCCGCGAGTTTGTGGGCGGTGGTGGCGATTGGCATGACGGTCGGGATGGGCGAGCTACGCTACTATCTGATAGCGCTGATTGCCACGCTGCTCTGCTATGGGGTGCTGGTGGGGCTGCGCATTCCCGAGGAAGCGATCCATCGGGCGAGCGCAGTACCCACACTGTGGGTCACGATTGAGGCGAATGCGGGGATGGAAGCCGTTTTTGGGGTGCTGGCACGGCACGGCTGCGAGCTGCAAGCCTTTCGGCAGGAGTTCCCCGAGGTACCGGGCACACGCGTGTTCGCCCTGCAGGTCAGCCCCTTGCGGGAGACCAGCCCCGATCGGGTGCTGCACGACTTGCTGCAACTGCCCGAGGTGCGCGCCGCCCACTGGGAGATTTAGCCTTGCGACCTGTCGGACCCGTCCGACCAGTCCGATATCAAGCATGAAAGCGGCCATACTGGATATCGGCTCCAACTCGGTGCTGTTGTTAATCGGGGAGCGCACGCTTGAAGGCTGGCGCGTGCTGACCGATCAAGCTGCCATCACGCGGCTGGGTGAAGGCTTCGAACCCGACCGAACGCTCAAGCCGCGCGTGGTGCAGCGCACCCTCGACGCGATCGAGGCATACCTCTCCCTGTGCCGCCAGATGGGAGTGGAGAAGACGGTGGCGGTTGCGACCGCCGTTGTGCGCAAGGCGACCAATCGCGAGGTCTTGCTGCAGCCCCTGCAGGAACGCGGTTGCCCCGTGCGCATCCTCAGCGAGCGCGAGGAAGCCGAGATGAGCTTCCTCTCCGTCGCGCTGGACCCCGCGATGGGGCAATATGGCACGCATGAGCTGCCCTCCCAGGCGACAGAAGAGGCTGCCAACGGTGAACCCTTCGATATCGTGGCATACAGCAGGAAGCGTGTACCCTTTGCCCGACCCCGATTCTCAGCGAACGGCGGTCAGCAGAGCGAGTATGTGGATACAGAGGAAGAGAAATGGCTGGTCATCGATATTGGGGGCGGCAGCGTGGAGCTGGTCTATGGTGCGACTTGTCGGGATACTTCGAAGCTGCGCTGGCACAGCTTGCCGCTGGGCGCGCTCACCTTACGGGAACAGATGGCGCCCTCCAATCCACCGCACCCGAAGGAGATTGAGCGTGTTTCCACATGGTTAGAACGGCAATTCCGCTTCCTAAAGCATCTCCCACCCCCAGCTCAGTGCGTGTCGGTAGGCGGCACAGGCGTGAATCTGGCGTTGCTCTGGCATGGACTATCCGATATACCCACCACCCTCTCCGAAATTCACGGCACCGAACTGGACATTTACAACCTGCAAAAGCTGCTGAATCTGCTGTTAGACCTGCGGGATGAGGAGCGGGCACAGTTGCCCGGCGTCGAACCGGGGCGTGCGCCGGTGCTGCATATCGGCGCACTGATTTTGAGGCGTGCCCTCGACGCGCTCCAACTGGACAAGGTGCGCATCAGCACCTACGGCGTGCGCTATGGCGTGCTTTGGAGCTTGGATTGAATCCCGCTCCGCCACCTTTGACAAAATCGCGACGAACGGGTATAATCTCCCTATATGAAGTACGACTATCCCGACAGTCCGCTCTATCGGCTAAGGCATTCGGCAGCGCATCTGCTGGCGCAGGCGGTGCTGGAACTCTATCCGGGCACGAAACTGGGTATCGGACCGCCCATCGAGAACGGCTTCTACTACGACTTCGACCTGCCCCAGCCGATTGGCGAAGAGGACCTGCCGCGCATCGAGGCGCGCATGCGCGAGATTGCCGCGCGCAATCTCGACATCGTGCGCATCGAAACCTCACGCGAGGAGGCACGCCAACTCATCGAGAAAATCGGGCAGGTTCCCTACAAACTGGAACTGCTGGACGCCATTCCCGAAGGCGAGACCATCAGCTTCTATCAGCAAGGCGATTTCATCGACCTGTGCCGCGGTCCCCATGTGCAGAACACAGGTGAGATTAAGCACTTCAAGCTGCTCTCCATCGCGGGCGCATACTGGCGTGGTGACGAGCGCAACAAGATGCTCACCCGTATCTACGGCACCGCCTTCTTCACGGAGGAGGAACTGCAGGATTACCTCCATCGGCTGGAGGAGGCGAAGCGGCGCGACCATCGCCGACTGGGACGCGAGCTGGGACTCTTTATGATTAGCCCCGAAGTGGGACCCGGGCTGCCGATGCTGCTGCCGAAGGGCGCCACAATACGGCGTGTGCTGGAGGAGTTCATCCTCCAGGAAGAACTCAAGGCAGGCTATCAGCATGTGCGCACGCCCGAAATCGCTAATCTAAACTTGTATCGCACAAGCGGGCACTACCCCTACTATAAAGACTCGATGTACCCACCGATGGTGTTCGAAGAGGGCGAGGAGTTGATTCTGCGCCCGATGAACTGCCCACACCACTTCCTCATCTATAAATCGGAGCCGCGCTCCTATCGCGACCTGCCGCTGCGTATCGCGGAGCTGGGCACGGTCTATCGCTATGAGAAGAGTGGCGAGCTGTCGGGGCTTATCCGCGTTCGCTGCTTCACCATCAACGACGCCCATGTCTTCCTGCGACCTGAGCAAATCAAAGCCGAAGTGCAGCACAATATCGAACTCATCCAGAAGGTCTACAAGCGACTGAACTTGACCGACTTCTGGTATCGCCTCTCGCTGCGCGACCCCGACAATAAGCAGAAGTATATCGACGACGACTCGATGTGGGAAACCGCTGAAACGGCTCTGCGCGAGGCGCTGGACGAACTGGAGCTGGACTATGTGGCGGTGCGGGGCGAGGCTGCGTTCTACGGACCCAAGCTCGATGTGGAGGTGCGCGACTGCCTCGGACGCGAATGGACCATCTCCACCGTGCAGCTCGATTTCCTGATGGCGCACCGTTTCGACCTCGAATACACGGGCGAGGATGGCAAGCCGCACCGTCCCGTGATTATCCATCGCGCACCGATTGGCTCGTTCGAGCGCATGATGGGCTTCCTCATCGAGCATTACGCAGGGGCTTTCCCGCTCTGGCTGGCACCCGTGCAGGTGGCTATCCTGCCGATAGCCGACCGCCATCTGGAGTATGCACGGCAGGTGTGGGAGCGTCTGCGCGCCGCGGGCTACCGCGCGGAACTGGATGCCCGACGCGAGACACTCGGCTACAAAATCCGCTACCATCAGACCCAGAAAGTGCCCTATATGCTTATCGTGGGCGACAAAGAGGTGGAGACCCAGCAGGTCGCTGTGCGCAGCCGCGAAGCGGGCGACCTGGGACAGATGCACCTCGATGCCTTGCTGGAACGGTTAGCGGCAGAAACCAGCGGTGAGGTATAATCATTCCCTATGATGGGCTGGTGGAAAAAGACCGACTTCTGGATTGCGCTCATCTTGGCGGTGATTGGGCTGATCGGGCTGGCACGCGGCAACGAGGTGATTGCCGACCCAGGTCAGGATGTGGACCCGCGTCTGGCGTGGCTCTATCTGCTGGCAGCGGTCATTATGCTCATCAACGGTATCCTGTCGCACCGCCAATATCTGCGCGAGTTGGAGGCGCAAAAAGCGAAGCAAGCCAACCAGCCAACCAGTGGTCAACAGGAGGCGACGACCCGATGATTACCTGTTCCGAATGCGGCAAACCGATGGAGAAGGTGCCCTTATGGATGGCATCGGTGCGGATTCGCTTTGTGTGCGACAACTGCCGCAAGGTGAATCCACAGCAGTGGTTCCCGCTGCCCATAGCGGAAGATGAGGAGGAGCGCATCGCCGTGCAAGGCGATGAGGATATCGCCTTCGTGGAGGGCGAGGTCGGGTTGGAAGACCTGGCAGGCGAGGAGCGCAAACGCCTCATGGGCGACGACCTGTTTGAAGCCGGGGAGGAGCTGCCCGAAGAGTTCGGTGAAGGATGAAGCCGCGCTTCCGCACCCTACAGCCCGACGAACAGCCACTCTGCCTGCAACTGTGGACACGGGTCTTCTCGCCCGGCGAGGACTATTTCGTTCGCTACTTCGAAGACCCCCTCTGGAAGCCAGACTACACCCGCGTGTGCGAGCTGGACGGGCAACTGGTGGCAGCCGTTCAGATTGTGCGCCGTCCCGTGCGCCTGAACGGGCAGCGCGTCTGGATGGCGGGCATCGCCAATGTGGCTACCTTACCAGATTATCGGGGGCGTGGCTTTGCCTCCCACCTGATGCATGAGGCACACGAGGTCATCGACTCGGAAGAGTTCCTGTTCGGGCTGCTCTTCACGGGCATTCACGACTTTTACGCGCGGCTGGGCTGGGAAACGCTCCCTTTGCCGCTGCCCCTCTCCGCACCGCAGCCGATGCCCCTTTCCGATGAGTGGCGATTTCGCACCGCCGAGCCAGCCGATCTCCCCCAGGTGCAACGCTGGCATGAACACGCCTACGCCCATCACCCGTTCACCGTGATTCGGGATGAAGCCTACTGGCGTGTCTGGCTGCGCTGGGATGATGAGTCATGGCGGCGCAGCTTTTATATCGCCGAGTGCGCGGGCGAGCCGCTGGGCTACCTGGCGACCGAAACGCACTATCGCCGTGCCGACGACGGCACCCGCCAAGTGGAAGCGATTTCCCTAACCGAGATGGGGATGGACTCGTGGGAGGGGGAAATTGTCGCCGCTATGGTCAGCTTTGTCAACAATATGGCACAGCAAGCAGGTGCCGAGTCGATTCGATGGTTCATATCGCTGCCCGAAGTAGAACGCTTTCTGAAGCCTTTGCTGCCCTCCCTGCATTTTGTCGTCCAGCCGCATCCGATGGTGCGGGTGGGGCGACGCGAACGGCTGTGGGAAGCCTTTGAGCTACTAAACGGCGGGGCGCCGCTGGCAGCGTTAGAGCCGCTCCAGACGGCACAATTACTGCGTTTGCTGTTCGGGTTGTATAGCGAGTCGGACATATCTGACCTGTCGGACTTGCCTGACATGTCCAACCTACCCAAGCTGCTTAAAAAGCGTTATCCGCCGCGCCCCGCGCTCTTCCTCCCCGCCGACTCGTTCTAACTCAACGCAGCCAAGCAGGTTCACCCAGTAGGGCGGCTTGAGATGAGCTGGTGGCGGATTGCCGTGGAAGATACGGGATGAGGCTGAGGTCCCCACGGGTTGTCTGCCCAACCGGTGCGCGCCAACCGCCATCATCTTGTCTATCCGCCCCCACCGAATAGAGCAGGAAACCCTTGCGCGGGTCGGTCTTATAGCGAAACATCTGCCCTGTGAAGGGGTCAATCGCCATCGTGCCGAGGTTCAGCTCCTCCAGCCGAGCAGGGTAGCGACCGGTGCGCAGCTGGTGCAGGCGGATGGCTGCCGCACACCCCAGCAGCCGTATCTGCGCCATCTCCATCGCCTCGTTATGCCATGCCTGTTTTGGCTCTGACGAGAGCATGTCCACAAAGAGGCGTGCGCTCCACGATTTCGGTGGGTTCACCGGATGTCGCCGCCACGGCGGCTTTTGAGTCTCGGCAATCACCCGCTTCATGTAATCGTCATATCCCTTTAGCGCCGCGGGGTAGACCAGCTTTCGGATGAAGGGCATGCGTATCGAAAGAGGAGGTTTGGAACCGAATGTATCCTCATCGATGCGAAGCGTGCCGTTGTGCAACTGCTGAAACACGCTAAGCCAGAAATATCGCTCCACTTGCAAACCTCCCACGAACGGCACGCGCTCCTGTTCATAGCGACGACAAATGGCGACCAAACGCTCGAGGACAGCGGGATCAAAGGTTGCCAGATGCTGCGCGATTGGCTCACCCACGAGGTTGGTAATGGCAACACCCACCAGAAAGTGGATCAGCGACCCTTCCTTGCGAATCTGCTGGCTGAAGCGGGTCATGGAATCGAAGCGTTCCAGCGCAGCGGCTGTTTGTCCGTGGCGCAGCTCATAATCCATCAGCAACCGCTCCGCACGCGCCATATAGCGAAAGCCTACAAGCTCGGGGAAAGCATAATTCAGGTCATATTCCAACACCGCCACGCTTGGCTGATCCAGATGACGGCGATATTCTTTCAGCAGATGTCCAAACGCTCGCTGCAGATAGGCATACTCGCTGGCACTGTTGAGCTTGGGGTTAGGATAGGGGTAATCCAGCCAAGCTTGCAATTTCGGATCGGAACGAGGCAGCCGATACGCAGCGTCGCCAAGCCGTTTATAGCGGTCATAGGCGTTCGGCACGGGATAGCGTCGTGGCGGGATGTGGAGGTCGGGCATGCGTATCAGCATCGGCATCACGAGGCACAAGCCCAGCAAGAGCAGGGTTAATCCTATCAGGGAGTACGGCAGATAGCGGCGCATGGCAGCCTCCTATGCCGATTCAGTGGCTTCGGCTTGGGCAATAAGCGTGCGGGGCGGAATGAACTCGATATGCTCCTCCAATAGTTGGAGCGTCTCAACGGTAGCGTGGGGGCTATGGCGCAGCAGTTCGCCCACGATGGCTTCGGTCGAGGACTCGGGCGTGGAGGCGCCGCTGGTGACGCCAATCACGCGGTAGCGCTGCACCCATTCGGGCTGCACTTCGGCTGGCTCCAAAAGCAGGTAGGCGGGCACACCCTGCGACTCCGCCACCTCGCGCAAGCGATTCGAATTACTGCTGGCGCGACTGCCGACAACCAGCACCATATCCGACCGCTGGGCAAGCGCTTTCACCGCTGCCTGCCGATTGGTGGTGGCATAGCAGATATCGTCCTTGCGCGGCAGCTCAATATGGGGGAATCGGCGACGCAACACCTGCACGATAGCGTTCACCTCGTCCACACTGAGGGTTGTCTGGGTGGCGACGGCAAGGGGTCGGTCTGCTGGCACCTCCACCTGCTCCGCGTCCTCCACGCTCTCGATGAGTGTGGTCTGGGTGGGAGCATGTCCCATGCTGCCGATAGCTTCCACATGTCCTCGGTGCCCGATATAGAGGATGTGATAGCCCTGTCGGGCGAATCGGGTGATTTCGCGATGCACCTTGCTTACCAGCGGGCAGGTGGCGTCGACGACTCGCAAGCCGCGTTCCGCCGCCTGCTGACGCACCGCGGGTGGAACCCCATGCGCGCTGAAGACCACGGTGGCTCCGGGCGGCACCGCTGCCAAATCTTCCACAAAGACAACCCCGCGCCGCTCAAAGGAGCGCACCACATGCTCATTATGCACGATGGCATGGCGCACATAGAGCGGTGTACCGAACGCCTTGAGCGCCAGCTCCACCACCTCAATCGCATAGGTGACCCCTGCGCAAAACCCGCGCGGCGCCGCCAGAATGACCTTCTCCATCCGAACCAAGTATACCCGTCCAGTCTATCACTTTTTGCAGGGCGATTGTGGGGCAAGGTGGGGTATAATAGGGGAGCGGGAAAGGAGTCGAGCGATGAGCAAGTGGAGATGGATAGGGGTCGGTTTGATTGCGTGCGCGTTGCAGAGTGCTGGCTGGAGCCAGCTCCAGCCGAATGCGCCGTGGCCCTCGCTGGGGCGAGATTATCAAAACAGCCGACGCACCACGCTGGGCGCACCCACGAATGGGAGTGTCCGATGGACCTATAATGCCAGTAGCCGTACTTTCGCTTCACCCGCAGTGGCTGCAGACGGCACCATCTATGTGCCAACGGCAGGGGGGGTGGATGCGGTCAATCCGAACGGCACTCGACGCTGGCGATGGTCGGCAGGTATCAGTGTGCCGTTTTGTACGCCCGCGATTGGAGCCGATGGCACCATCTATGTGATTGGCAACCCAAATGACGCGCTCCTCATCGCCTTGAACCCCAACGGCACGGTGCGCTGGAGCCTCTATCTGGGCGGAACCGAGGTGCGTTCCTCACCTGCTATCGGACCCGATGGACGCATCTATGTCACGAATGGGCAGACCCCGGGCGGCTATCTCTACTGTGTCAATCCCAACGGCACAATCGCTTGGCGGCTCTATCTCGACTGGGAAGCGAACAGCACACCCTGCTTTGGCGAGGATGGCACTATCTATGTCGGCTCCGCCAACTATCTGAATGCGGTACGCCCGGATGGCACGCTCCTATGGCGATTCCCGACCTTTTATCCCGTTCAGGGGCATGTAAGTCGCAGCAACAATCGCCTCTTTTTTGGCTCGCTCGATTACGCCTTTCGTTGTGTTAACCTAACAGGACAACTTCAATGGTCTCTCATCACGAGAGGATACATAGACGGGGGTCCCGCCTTGGCAGATGAGAGGGTCTATTTCGTTAGTTGGGATGGTCGCCTCTACGCTTGCTCTTCGGCAGGCATTATATATTGGAATATATCGATTGGTTCCCGCACTGGTTCGCCCGCTGTCGGAGCTGACGGCACCATCTATGTGATGGGCAACGGAGGATGGTGGATACTGGCAATTAATCCCGCAAATGGACTTACCCGATGGCGATATTCCCCCAGCTTCGGAAATCCTCGCTGTTCCCCTGCTATTGGAGGAGACGGTACTGTCTATGTTTTGGATGGGAACGGCAGGCTCTATGCCTTCGGACCCATGAGTGGTTTTCTGATGGGCGGAACTGAACTGGAAGGCTGGAACGGTGGGTATGATGGATTGGAAGCGGTTGTCCAGTTCTATCAGGAGGACGAACTGAAATACGAGGTGATTGCCCCGTTGGACGCCAATGGCAACTTCTTCCTGTCAGAGACCCCCGTGGGACCCCATGACATCAAGATCCGGCTGCGCAACTCCTTGCCCGCCACCGTGCGCAATGTCCCTATTGAAACCGATTCACCCGGTTATGTGCATGTGGTGCTGGGGAATGGCGACCTCAATGGGGACGGCGTGGTGGATGATGAGGATTTGCTGACGATTCTGATGGCGTTCGACACCTGGAATCCCGATTTGGACCTCACAGGCGATGCCTATGTGGACGATCAAGACCTGCTGATTGTGCTGTTCAACTTCGGTTCACGAGGCGAATGAGGGTACAATAGGGTTTGGAGTGGCGCCATCGCTCATAGAGTTGTCTGCGTGGGAGGGTTGGCTCCGCCATCTGCAGAGCGGTGCAGACCCCCTTGCGCTGCTGAAGGCGGTGCTGGAGTGGCTGCGCAAGCGGGCTGCCGCGCGTACCGCCCTTCTGATCCTGCCGGCAGAGGCGGGAATCGATTTCGCACTGGTGAGCGGGCAGGGCGAAGAAGAGTTGCACGGCTTGCGTCTGCGCCCCGAAGAGACCGTGCTGGATGAGCTGCTTCAGAAGCGCCAGATTTGGCGTTTCTATGATGCAGGGGAGCATGCGCCGCACGCGCGCGGGCTGCGTCGGGGCTTTCGTGGACTCCATTCGGGGATTGGGGTGCCCTTGCCCGGCTTGACCGGGGCTGCCCTCGTGCTGGTCAATCGTCGCTCCCATGAACCCTTCACCGAAAGCGAGGAAGCCCTCCTCATCCAACTGGCACCCCTCTTCACCCTGGGGCTTCATCTCTATCAGCTTCGACGCGCCCTCGAAAGGCACGAACAGGAGCGAGAGTGGCTCCATCGGCTGTTAGGGCAGCTCGGTGAGGAGTTCAGCCTGCAGCGCGTGCTGGACGCTGTGGAACCGCTGCTGCGGGCAATCGCACCCCTCGCCGGCGGCATCTGGCTCTATAACGAGGACAAGACGCGACTGCTCTGCATCCTCCATTACGGACTGCCCCTCTTAGCCGAAGAATTAGACCCTGCGACCTTACCACCCGATTGGCAGAGCCGTCCAACCACCCTGCAAGGGAACCAAGAGTTCGCGATGGAACTCTTCCCGCTGATGCTTGCCGGGCGCACTCTGGGGCTGTTAGCCTTTGGCATCCGTGCCGAGTCAGGCGCACAGCATGCGGTGCCCTTCTCTCTCCCCGATTCACCGCTTTCGAAGCCCGCTTCGGGCTGGCTTGGACATATCGCCCTGCTTGTGGGGCATGCGATGCTCTATGAGCAGCTTGCCCGTCGTGCCCAGCACATGGCGATACTCTATGAGGTCTCGCTCAAATTAGGTGAGGTGCGCACGATAGCGGAATGGCTCACGATCCTGACCAAGAGCGCGCTGCGGCTGGTGCCTGCTGATAGGTGTGTGATTTACTTCGCGGATGAGGAGGCGGCACGGCTACTGCCCGCTGGGGTAAGCCCAGCCGATGAACTACTGCTCCATCACTCTCCCAGCGTGCCCTACAGCTTGCCCGGTTGGGTCTACGCGTTCAATGCGCCGCTCGCCGCACCCGATTTGCCGAACCATCCCCAGAATCGGAAAGAGCCTTTGCCAGGCATGTTCCAGTCCGCGCTGACCGTCCCCATCCAGGTAGCAGAGCAGCCCCTGGGGGTGTTGATGCTGCTGACCTTGCAACCGCGCGAGTTCATGCTGGCGGAGGTGGAGGCACTTTTTATGCTGGCGAATTTCGGTGCCATGCGCCTGCAAGCCACCCCGCTCGAACGAGTCGTCCCACAGGGTGTAAAGGAGGCATGAATGCGCAAACCCACGCTCAGCCCCTCGCGCCTGCAGACCTACCTAACCTGCCGAGTGAAATATTACTGGGCGTATCTCTCACCACTGGGGCGACGCTTCCGCCGTCCAAACGCCGCACTCGCCCTCGGAGCGAACCTCCACCGAGTTCTGCAGGTGTTCCACGAGTTGGGGGGCATCGAGGCGCTCTCACGCGAGCAGGTCGCCACTGTGCTGGAAACCCTATGGAGCAGCGCGGGCTTCGAAACGCCTGAACAGAGCGAGACACATAAGCAACTGGGACACGCACTGATCGCCGACTACATCGCGCGTCAGGAGGCCACCCCTAACACGGCGCGCACCCTCTTCACCGAGAAGATGCTGCGCATGGACCGAGGCGATTATGTGCTGGTCGGGCGACTGGATCGGGTCGACGAGCATCCCGATGGCACGCTCGAAATCGTCGACTACAAAAGCCAGCGCACTTGCGTGACGGAGGAGCAGGTGGCAAACGACCTCGCGCTCCACTGCTACGCGCTGCTGCTGCAGCACTTCTATCCCGACCGCCCCCTCGCCATCTCCCTCTATGCCCTTCGAGCAGGGATGAAGGCGACCGTTGCACTCACCGCCGAGCATCTTATGGAGTTCGCTGCCCTGTTGGACGAACTTGCAGAGCAGATTCTGCACACCGACTTTGAATCGCTTCAGCCTGTGCCGATTCCGCACTGTGTGGAGTGCGAATATCTTCCCCTCTGCAAACGCCGTTTCGGGTTGGAACCACCTGCCCCGCAGGGTATCCTCACGGTGTGATAGAGGGCACGGTGTGGCTGAAGGCGGGGCGCGAGAAAAAGATTCGCCATCTCTATCCGTGGGTGCAGCGCGAGGAGATTGCCCGTGTGGACGGCGCCCCGACCGATGGTGGGCTGGTGCGCCTGCTGGACCATGCGGGTACGCTGTTAGGTATCGCCACCTATCATGCGCGCAGCCGATTCCCCGCTCGCTTGCTCACGATGCAGGGCGAAGCCATCGATACAGCCTTTTTCGCCCGCCGATTCGAAGCCGCCGCGCGGCTCCGCCAGCATCGGGTGCAAGAGACCGACGCCTTCCGCTTGGTGTTCAGCGAGGCGGATGGGGTGCCGGGGCTGATTGTGGATCGGTATGCCGATTATCTTGTGTTGCAGGTGCGCACGCTGGGCATGGAGCGGCTGAAACCGCTCTGGCTGCCTGCCCTCATCGAGACCCAAGCCCCGAAGGGCATTCTGGAGCGCAGCGAGATGGAATCGCGCCGCGAGGAGGGGCTGAAACCCTTCACGGGCATCCTGTATGGGCATGTGCCTGAGTTGATTCCTATCACCGAGAGCGGGCTGCATTTCCTTGTGCCCACAACGAGCGGTCTCAAAACGGGTTTCTACTTGGATCAGCGCGAGAATCGGCGTCAGTTGGCGCGGCTGGTTCAGCCCGGCGAGCGGGTGCTGGACCTGTTTTGCTACACGGGTGCGTTTGCCCTCTATGCGGCGCGTGCGGGCGCCATCGTGCGGGGCGTGGATATTCTGCCAGAAGCCATCGAGTTGGCACGCCAGCACGCCGCGCTGAACCAACTATCGGCGGAGTGGGAGGTGGCAAACGCCTTCGAGTGGCTGCCCGCCTCTGCGGAGCGAGGTGAGCTGTATGACTGGGTGATTCTGGACCCGCCAGCGATAGCCAAGCGGCGGGAGCAACGGGAGTCGCTGCGCTGGGCAATCTGGAAACTGGTCTATCACGCGCTGCCCCTGCTCGCACCAGACGGACGGATGCTGGTGTGCAACTGCGCCTACACGGTGGATTTATCGCTGATGGTGGACATGGTGCGCTTGGCAGCTCACGATCGCGGGCGCGCCCTCTATCTGGAAGATGTCTCGTTCCAAGCACCCGACCATCCGTTTCTGTTGCAGTTCCCCGAAAGCCTCTATCTCAAATGCCTCTGGCTGCGTGCGGGTTAATCAGCGGTTGCCTTGCACCACCACATCGGTCAGGGGGCGTCCTTCCAGGAAGCGCAGCACATTCTGGATGACACCCTGGGCGATGCGTCCCTGCGCCTCCTGCGTCACGCCCGCGCCATGCGGGGTCAGCACCACATTCGGTAGTTTGAGGAGCGGGTGATCAGGCGGAGGTGGCTCTGGTGAGAACACATCAATCGCGGCACCGCCGAGATGGCTCTGCAACGCCTCCACCAGCGCCGCCTCATCCACCAGTTCCGCACGCGCCGTGTTAATCAAAAACGCGCCCCGCTTCATGCGGAAGAGCCGCTCGCGGTTCAGTATCCCGCGCGTCTCTGAGGTTAGCGGTAAGTGCAGGCTCACGAGGTCGCTTTCACTCAGCAGCGCGTCCAACTCCAGCAGCGTCACGCCCAAGGCATTCTCTTGGTCGGGGGGCAGCGGGTTCACATCGTAATAGAAGAGGGTGACGCCGAAGGGCAGCAGGCGTGTGGCGACCTCGCGCCCGATTCGCCCCATGCCGACGATGCCCACCGTTTTGCCCTGCAGGTCGCGTGCGTGGGCAATCCAGTAGGGGAGCGACCATTCACCCCGTGCCAGTTGGTTATGTGCAGGGATTAGCCCGCGCAGCAGCGCCAGCGCCACCATTACCACATGTTCCGCCACGCTGACCGTGTTCGCACCCGTGACGGCAGCGACGGTGATGCCCAGCTCCTGTGCCGCATCCAACGCCACATGGTCTGTGCCCACGCCCGCCACCTGAATGAAACGCAGGCGCGGGGCACGCTCCAGCATCGCGCGGGTGAGAGGCGTGAACGCAGTGGAGATTAGCACCTCCACATCGGGCAGATGCGGCTCCAACTCCGCCGCGTTCGTCGCTAACTCCACCAAGTGCCCCTGAAACAAGGCACGCACCATGCCAATCTGTGCCTGTACCTGTTCCGACGGCGGCAAAACGGCTACAATTTTCACTTGCGCTTCCCTCCTGCCTATTCGAACAGTTCGCCCACACGAAGACGGAACTGCGGCAACAAATCGCCTCCCGTCAGCATATCCTCCGCGTTCAGAATCTCGACCTCCAGCGGCGCCCGATAGCGGTACACCTGCTTGCGCTCTGGCAACAGCAGCCAGACCTCCTGTGCCCCTGAATCGAAATACTCGGCTATCTTCTCCAGCAGCTCGCTCTGCCTTTCGCAAGGCGACACAATCTCGATAGCCAACTCCGGTGCGCCTTCGACGAAGGCTTCTGGAGGCAACCCTTCAGGCAGACGGTGCCGATGCATAACGGCGATATCGGGGCTACGGATATTGCCCCCACGCATTCGAAAACCTGTGCTGGAATCGAAGGCGATCAGATGTTCGGGCAGCACCGCATAGAGCCGTCCTGCCAGCCGAAATCCGATCCATCCGTGCCGTGCGCCTGTGGGCACCTCGCGCAACCTTCCATGCACCAATTCGTACTTACGCCCGTCGTCGGGCAAGCCGAGCAGCTCCTGCTCCGTGTAGCGCGCTTTGCGTTTCGGTCTGGAAACAGCGGTCGCCATCGCTTTTCACCTTCAATAGAGTATACCTACCCCTGTTCGAACCACTCGCGCAGGGGTGCGATGAGTTCATGCGCGGTGAAGTCCAGATGGATGGGGGTGATGGCAATATAGCCGCGGGCGACAGCATACACATCGGTGCCGGGCTGGTCGCGCTCCTCAATCAGGCTGCCGCTGAGCCAGTAGTAGGGGCGTCCAGCCGGGTCGACCCGCTCCTCGATGCGGTCCGCATATTGGCGCTTGCCCAGCGTGGTGACCTGATAGCCCTTGATGTCGCTCAGCGGCAGGTTCGGCACATTCACATTCAAAAAGGTGTGGAGTGGCAGAGAATGTCGCATCAGCACTTGGGCGATATGATAGGCGGCTTCGGCAGCCGTTTGATAATGGAGTGCAGGGGGTGGGGCTGGCTCTGCGTTGCTGCGCGCGAGGGGCAACACCTCCTCGGCTGCCAGCGAAATCGCGAAGGCATTGATGCCATGCACCGCGCCCTCAATCGCCGCTGCCACCGTGCCCGAATAGGTCAAATCCCAGCCCAGATTGGGTCCTGCGTTAATCCCCGCCACCACCAAATCGACCTGATGGTTCATCACGGCGTGCGCACCGAGGGTGACGCAATCGGTGGGCGTGCCGTTGGTGGCATAGGCGGGGATGCCCTCTGGCAGCTGAACGGGGTGCAAACGCAGAGGTTTGTGCAGCGTGATGGCATGTCCCGTTGCGCTGCGGGGACGCTCAGGCGCCACAATAAACACTTCACCTAACGCACGCAGGCGCGCAGCAAGTGCCCGAATGCCCTCCGCATAAATCCCGTCATCGTTCGTGATGAGAATCCGCATTCCGCTATTCGCTTACTTCCGTGATGACCTTTTCGGGGATGACTCCGAGCCACTTTTTCAGTCGGTAGAGGGTGGTGTCGCGGTTCAGTTCGGCTATCGCGCGGGTCAGCGGAATACCCTTCGGGCAGACCTTGACGCAGTTCTGTGCGTTGCCGCACCCTGTGATACCTGCGGGACCCGTAATGGCTTCCAGCCGCTCATGCTCCAGTGTGGCGCCCACCGGGTGCAGATTGAAAAGTTTCACCTGGGCAAGCGGCGCGGGACCGATAAAGGCGGATCGCTCGTTATACTGCGGGCACGCCTCCATGCAGCAGCCGCAGGTCATGCAACGGGCAAAGGCATAGCGCAACTCGCGGATGCGGTCGTCCATGCGCGGTCCCGGACCCAAATCGTGTGTGCCATCGATGGGAATCCAGCCCTGAATCGTCTTGAGTGCTTCGAACATGCGGCTCCTGTCCACAATCAGGTCGCGCACCACGGGAAACTTGCTCATCGGCTCCAGGGTGACCTCCAGCGTATCGCCTTTGCGCAGGGCAACACGATCAATCAGGGCGGAGCAAGATTGGCGCACCTTGCCGTTGACCACCATCGTGCAAGTGCCGCACACCTCCTCCAAGCAGGATGCCTCCCAAGCAGGTGGGGAAGTGGGCTTGCCCGAGGCGTCCACCGGGTTGCGCTGAATCTCCATCAAGCAGGAGATAACATTCATATTGGGGCGATAGGGCAGCACAAACTCTTGCCAATAGGGCGGGCTGCCCGGTCCATCTTGCCGACGCACCTTCAAACGAATCGTTCTCATCACTTGAGCCTCCATCGCTTGGTCTATGCCAGTGAGATTATACCTCAACCCAAGCAGGAAAATTCGCCGACTCAGAAAACCTACTGTGCCAACATGATGAACCGACGCGCAGGGCAGACGCTTTTTGGAGCGGCAACCTGCGCGTTTAACACCAGCACAGGTGAATCATCTGGCAAGCGCAATTAGGACACTCTTCCATCAGGGTTAGCATCATGCTATGGACAGCTCTGCTTGCTTTTGGGATGGCACAGATTGAGCCGCCGCCTCCCACTGACTGGCAGCCGGGGGCAGGTGAAACCTTCACCCGCCGCGAGGTGTTCCTCGAAGCCCGTTCGGGCACCTTGCCGGGTCAATCCCCTGTACTGACCCGCACCGACCGTATCGTGCTGGGCGTCAAAGGCAACGGCAACGACATGAGCTGGTGGCGCAACACGCACCTCAAACTGCAACCGAATCAGACCTACGCGGTGCGCTTTTGGCTGAAGGGCACAGGCAGCGGCGCATGCGCCATCACGGGCACCAACACGGTCAATCGCGACCTCCCACCTCATGCCGACTGGACGCGCCACGAGTTCATCTTCCGCACCCCCACCGACACGCGCGACACTTTCCTGCGCTTCGGACAGTGGCACTGGAACGGCGAGGTGCTGTTCGACCGCATCCAGCTCATCCCTGTCCAAGTCGTGCATGGCACGCTGGGCGAAGGCGAGCAGATTCGCGACGGACGCTATCGGTTCGCTTCCCGCTATGAGGGCAGTCTGTCGAACACGCAGGCACCGCTCCAACGCTTCGATGCCCTCTTCAACACCAATCGTTGGGTCTTCACCCGCAACCGGGAGGTGGTCTACCGCCATTCTGCGGCTCCCTACACGATGCGCGAGGCGACCCTCTGGCTGAATGTGCCCCTCGATCAAGAGGGTAGCCTAATGGTGATGGCGCAGCGGGAGGGCGAGAGCCAGTGGCGCATCGTGGGGCAGATAAGCGGGCGTGGCGAACACCGTTTGCAACTGCCCAGCGCGCTGTTCCCCACCCCGTGCCTCCTTATCCGCTTGGTGGGGACAAACGACGGCACGCTCCAAGTGAGCCACTATCGGCTGGAGGCTGCCCTTGAGAACGCGGAGCGGGCGATGGTGGTTGGCAGAAGCCTCGTGCTGTTTCCGAGAGTGTCCCACCGCTCGCTGGAAGTGGGCGCGCTGCGCTTGGAACTCGATTCGCGTGGCACATGGTATCTCACAGGCGACTTCACTTGGAAGGGAGACACTGCCACGCGGCTGGCGCCCTTTGTGGGGGAAAAGCGCGAGAAAGCGGTGAACCTTGAGCCGGGCAAAAAGACGGTGCTGCGGTTCGCCCTGCCTCCGCCGCGCTTGGAAGAGACCCCTGTCGAGCTGGGGCTGAAGACAGAGGCAGGCAGAGCGTTCTGGAGCGTGACCTTCACCCTGCCCGCGAGCATACTGGATGCTGCCGATTACGGTTATCGGGTAGCGGGCACACCCGCCGCGCTGGGCATCTGGTGGTGCGAATGGGGCTGGAAGGTCGGGCGCCACCGTCCGCTTCCCGGGGCGACCTCGCGTGCGGTGCGGGTGAGCGCGGCGCGTGGGGAATATGAGCCTGTGCAGATTGTGCTGCGACCCCAGCACGAGACCATTTTGCAGGGTGTGAAGATAAGCGACTTGACCTGCGGTAAACAGCGTTTGCCCGCCCAGCATCTCACGCTGCGTGAGGTCGCCTATGTGTGGGTCGAGCATCCGACCGATGGGCTGGGCGCACCGGGCGAGTATCCCGACCCTCTCCCACCGCTCAAGACGCCCCTGCAGCTGCAACCGGGGCGCAACCAACCGCTCTGGCTCACCGTGTATGTGCCCTATGGGACACCCGCAGGCGACTATCGAGGCACGCTCCACCTCACAACGAATCGGGGTGTTGCCCAGATACCGCTCATCGTGACGGTGTACGATTTTGACCTCCCACGCACGCCTACTCTCCGCAGCGGGTTTGGCATCGATGCGCATCGCATCGAGCAGTATCACAAGCCGCGCGACGAAGCCCAGAAGCGGGCACTGTGGGACCTCTATATGCGCCATTTTCGCGAGCATCGCCTCGCACCCTACAGCTTCTACGCCTACGACCCCTACGAGGTGCGTTTCGAAGGGGAAGGCGCGAATCGGCAGGTCAAGCTGGATTTCAGTCGCTTCGATCAGGCTGCCCGCCGCTATCTGGACGAGTTCGGCTTTAACGCCTTTGTGCTACCCATTTATGGCTTGCCCGGCGGACGCCATCCCCACTATTCACCGGGCAGTTTTGGCGGCTTTCAGGAGGGCACACCTGAATATGAACGGCTCTGGCGCGACTATATGCGCCAACTGGAGGCACACCTGCGCGAGCGGGGCTGGTTGCACAAAGCCTATATCTACTGGTTCGACGAGCCAGAGGAAGCCGATTACGCCTTCGTGCGGCGCGTGAATGAGCGGCTCAAGCAAGCGGCGCCCGGGCTGAAGCGGATGCTGACCGAGCAACCCGAAGAACCTCTCATCGGCGCGGTCGACCTCTGGTGCCCTCTGACCGCCTTTGTTCCACCCGAATCGATTCGGGCGCGTCGGCAGGCGGGGGAAGAGGTCTGGTGGTATGTCTGCACAGGACCCCGCGCCCCCTACGCCACGCTCTTTATCGACCATCCGGGCACCGAGATGCGTGTCTGGCTCTGGCAAACTTGGCAATATGGTGTGCAGGGCATCCTCATCTGGCAGACCACCTGGTGGCATAATGAGTTCGCCTATCCCGACCGCCTGCAGAATCCATGGGAAGACCCGATGAGTTATGTGTGGGACGCGAGCTTGAAGCCGGGCACACGCCTGTTCTGGGGCAACGGCGATGGACGACTGCTCTATCCCCCGCACCGCGACCCCAACACAGCGACGGAACCCGTCATCGAGGAGCCAATCCCCTCCATCCGCTGGGAGTGCCTGCGCGACGGCGCCGAAGATTATGAGTATTTTGTGCTGTTGCAGCGATTGTGTGAGCCGCGCAAGCGGCAGGGCAATCGCTCCGCGCCCATTGCGGAAGCCCGCGCCCTGCTGCAGGTGCCGCCAGAGGTCTCTCAAAGCATGACCGAGTTCACCCGCGACCCGCGCCCCCTGCTGCAACATCGCGACCGCTTAGCCCGCATGATTGTGCTGCTGAAGCGACCTTGAACGCCTCAGGATAATGGACACGGCACAATTGACCAGCAGGATGGCAAGCGGTTGGCGAGCGTCGTGTCAGGCAATCTCCACGCTCAGTTGTCCCGCTTTGGCAGTGATGCGGGCAGTGCGGGTGGGTTGCTCCACGCTATCGATGGCGAGAGGCACATGGGGCGCCAGAAGGAGCAGCAAATCGCGTTCCACCGCGCGCTCCAACTCGCGGGCGCCATAATGCTCGTGGAAGCCACGCTCCGCCAGCCACTCCAGCGCCGACTCCTCCACCACCAACTCCAGCCCGCGACGCCGATAAAGCTGCTGCAAGGCAGGGAGAAAGCGCGTCTCGATAATCTGGCGCAGATGGTGCTTCTCCAGCGGCTGAAAGATGCAGAGCGCGTCGATGCGGTTCACAAATTCGGGTGAGAAGTTCTCGGCGAAGAGGCGACGCCAGTCCTCCACGGAATGCTTCTCACGCAAAAAGCCGACCGCTGCCTCCGGATGGAGATTGGAGGTCATCACGATAATCGTGTCGGCAAACGAGACGCGCCGCCCCTGCGTGTCGATAAGGTAGCCGTCATCAAAGATTTGTAGGAACACCTTATGCACATCTTCGTGCGCCTTCTCGATCTCGTCCAGCAGCACGACACAGAAGGGATTCTCGGCAACGAAGTCGAGCAGAGGGCTGCCCATCTCGTAGCCCACATAGCCCGGTTCCGCACCCAGCAGACGGGCAACCGTGTGCGCTTCGAAGAACTGGTTCATATCGAGGCGCAGCAAGCGGTCGCGCGAACCGAAGAAATACTCGGCGAGGGCACGCGCCGTCTCGGTTTTGCCCACACCCGTCGGACCCACGAAGAGGAAGATGCCGTTCGGTCGCTCGGGGCGCAGGTCGAGCCGCCGTATCTTGAGGCTGAACACCCGCACAAGGGTCTCAATCGCCGCATCCTGCCCGATCACGCGGCACTTAAGGAACGCCTCCAACCCTTGCAGCCGTTCCATCAGCGACCGTTCCCCCGCGCCGATGGGCAAGCCCGTGATAAGCCCCGCCACCTCCCACACCATGCGGGGCGTGACATGCGTTTGCCCCCGCATGCGTGCCCGCCCCACCACCTGATCCAGAATCATAATCGCCTTGTCGGGGAAGGGACGATGCTGGATGGTCTCATCCGCCACCTGCACAATCAGGCGCAGCGTTTCGTCGGAGAGGTCGATGCCAAGCTGAGCGCGAAAATGCTCGCGCAACTGCTCCAGCACCACCACGGTCTCCGCTGCACTGAGCGGATGGACGGGGATAGGCTGGAACCGCTTAAGCAGGTCGGGGGCGCGTCCAATCTGGCGGCGAAAATTCTCCATGCTGCTGACCGCACCAATCACCGGGATGCGCCGCGTGACCAAATCGCTCAGGAACTGCAGGCGCAACGCCTCAAGGGGCGGTGCCGGTGCGTTGAGGAAGATTTCGAACGGCTCCAGATAGAGGATGGCACGCGTCGCACCCGCCTCCTCCACCAACGCCAGATAGAATTCGGGCGCGTCAAACAGCTGGGGGAAGACAATCACAGGGCGGTCGCGCAGCGGTTCGGGCACTTCGCCGCGCACAATCCGTTGCGCCAGTCCCTGCACCACGGCACGCCGCCCCACACCCTCCAGCCCCACCAGCACCGCATAGGGATTGATAGGACGGCACAGCACCTCCATCAGCGCTTCGATCTCCTCGTCGCGTCCCACCACGCGCGGCAGCGCGCCCGCTTGGACCTGCTCGTTCAGATTCAGACCCGCCCGAAGCACCGAGGTGTTGCGCTGCGCCTCCACCGACTGACGCAACTGCAGCAGTGCCTGCCCCAAATGGCGCACGGCAACCCAGCGCACCCCCTCTGCCACCGCCTGCTCTGCCGCCATCTGCACCACCTGCTCCCTTGGAAAAGCGAAGGCGCGATCATCGTTTTGCAGCTCCTCCTGCAGCGATTGCTCCAGCCGCTTCGGGTCGATGGCGGGTGCCAGTTGCTGCAGCACGCGTGGATGGCACTGGGCGAAGATGAGCAGCAGATGGCGTGCATCGGGGAGGTGGTTCTGCGCCAATTGCGCCGCCTTTTCCAGAATGCGAATCACACCCGAGGAGAGCCGCACTTGCACAACCGTTCGCCGCGCCATGTCGTTGCGATTATACCCCCTTGCTTGCGTCCCTTCGTTGTCATAAGGGAGGCTGGGTACACTTCAAAGCATGCCAAATCGATCGCTGGCGACGGAGGCACGGCTGTCGGAGTTGTTCAGCACCACGCTGGACACGGATGCCGACGGCACTGTCTCGCTGGAGGAGGTGCTGACGCGAGCGGGCGAGCGTGCCTACGGCATCCTTTTGCTGCTGCTCTCGATCGCCTGCTTTATTCCGGTGTTGCCACCGGGCACATCGGGCGTGGTGGGGGCGCTGATGATTCTGGTGGCGTTGCAGCTCCTGCTGGGCAGGCGGCAGCTGTGGCTGCCAGCACGCTGGCGACGCAAACGGCTCGCACCCGCCACCGTGCAAGCCATCCAAACGAAGGGAGTAGCGTTGCTGCAACGCATCGAGCGTTTCTCCTATCCGCGTGGTCAATGGCTGGTACGAAATGGGCTGGTGCTGCGCCTTGTTGCCCTGCTTCTCATCGTGCTAAGCCTCGTGCTGTCGTCGCCGATGCCCTTTATGAACACCCTACCCGCGCCCCCGGTGGCGTTGATAGCCGTGGGCTTGATGAATCGGGATGGCTACCTGCTGGCGGCAGGTTGCTTGCTGGGGACGGCTGTCCTCCTCGTGGTGGGATTGGGGTTCGAATTACTGCTGCAGGGCTGGCGCTGGCTTCGAAGCAGGCTATAACCACGGGGTATACTTCACTAACACGATGCTTGAGCAGATTAACGAGAGCGTCCACCTCATCGATCTGAACTTTCTGGGGTATCGCCAAGCGATTGCCGCCTATCTGCTAAGAGGTGAGCAGGAGGCTGCCCTGGTGGAGGTCGGTCCTGCCAGCACGGTGAACACGCTGCGGCACGCCTTAGAGCAAGCGGGCGTATCCCCATCGCAACTGCGCCACCTGCTGGTGACCCACATCCATCTCGACCATGCCGGCGCGCTGGGCGTGCTGATGCAGCAGTTGCCAGAGGCGGTGTGCTATGTGCATCCCGTGGGCGCGCCGCATTTGGCAGACCCCTCGCGCCTGATTGCCAGCGCCTCGCGACTCTATGGCGCGTTGATGGACACGCTGTGGGGACCCGTGCTGCCCGTGCCTGCGGAGCGCATCCGCATACTGCAAGACGGTGAGCGCGTCGAGGTGGCAGGGCGCACCCTGATAGCCATCGACACGCCCGGACATGCACGCCACCATCATGCCTATCTGGATGAGGCGAGCGGACTGCTGTTCGCGGGCGACATCGCGGGGGTGCGCATGCCGAACATGACCTATGTCCGCCCCCCAACACCCCCACCTGAACTCGATCTCGAGGCGTGGCAGGCGAGCCTTGCCAAACTGCGTGCCCTGCCCATCCGCCAGATAGCCCTGACCCACTTCGGCGTCTTTGAGGATGTGGCACGCCACCTCGACGAGTTGGAACGCCGTCTGCTGGACTGGGGCGAATTCACGCGGCAGCGGGTCGAGCAAGGTTGGAGCGATGAGCAGATTGTGGCGGCGCTGGAAGCATATGGCAACGCCGAGATGCAAGCGCTGGGCGTGGAGCCTACCCGCTACGATCTGGGCGCGGGCTACCAGCTGATTGCGCTGGGCTACGCCCGCTACTGGCGCAAACGGCAGAAACGGTGAGAGCGCATGGCAAGTGGCGTGCGATTCGTGAATGTTACCAAGCGCTTTGGCAGTACGACCGCCCTGAACCGGCTCAACCTCACCATCCAGCCGGGTGAGTTGATGGTGCTGGTGGGTCCTTCGGGCTGCGGCAAGACCACCGCGTTGCGCCTGTTGGCAGGGTTAGAAGAGCCGACCGAAGGCGAGTTGTATATCGGCGACCGCTGTGTGAACCAGGTCTCACCCCGCGACCGCAATGTGGCGATGGTGTTCCAGAACTACGCGCTCTATCCCCACATGCGCGTGTATGACAACATCGCCTTCGGCTTGCGCCTGCGCGAGCTGGGCAGCTTCTGGTGGCAGTTGACCCACTATCGGCAGGCACGCCAAATCCAGCAGCAGATCGATAAGCGGGTGCGGCAGGTCGCTCAGATGTTGGGCATCGAAACCCTGCTCCACCGATTGCCCGGCGCGCTCTCCGGTGGGCAGCGTCAGCGGGTCGCCCTCGCGCGGGCGATTGTCCGCCAGCCAGAAGTGTTCCTGATGGACGAGCCACTCTCCAACCTGGATGCCCAACTCCGCGACCAGACCCGCGCCGAACTCAAAAAGCTCCAGGAGCAGCTCGGTATCACCACCCTCTATGTGACCCATGACCAGAAGGAAGCGATGACGCTGGGGCATCGCATCGCCATTCTGAAAGAGGGTGTTCTCCAACAGGTGGGCACGCCCGAAGAGGTCTACTTCCAGCCCGCCAATGTCTTCGTGGCGACCTTCATCGGCACACCCCCGATGAACCTCTTGGAAGCCCAGGTGGTGCCGCGTGCGGATGGAACGGGATGCCAACTGCGGCTTGCTTCTCATTGCATCACGCCGTTGCCCGCTCAACAGTTGCTCCTGCACGAGCGTATCGGGCAGAAGGTGCTACTCGGCGTTCGCCCCCAGCACCTGTACCTTGCTGCCACCGCACCCCCCGATACCCGCTTGTCCGAGCCGATGCAGGGGCAGGTGGATATGGTGGAGCCACTGGGCGACCACAGCGACCTGCATGTGCTGGTAGACGGGCAGCGCGTGGTGGTGCAGCTCAGTGCGCAAGTGAAGGTGCAGGAGGGCGAGCCGCTAACGCTGCACCTCGATCTGGAGCGGTTGCACCTGTTTGACCCCGTCACAGGCACACGCCTGCAGCCGAGATAATCCGCCGCTTCACCACTGTTCTGGGAAGCCCTCCAGCGACTGCTTCAACTGTCGCCAGCCTTTCTCCTTCAGAAGCTTTTCCAGCTCGCTTCCTCGTTCCACGCCGCCAAGGATGTCGCCCCACAAGGGGTCGCGCCAGAATTCACCCGTCTCCCAGACCCGCTTATGCACACGGAAGATTTCGCTCGTCTCTGGGTCTTTGACATAGGTCTGGTCGCTGAGGGCGTTCGTCCACGCCTTTGCCATGCGGGTGTTGAACTCTCGCTGCTCGTTTAGCATCTGCTGCACCATGCGGTTGAGTTCCTGGTTTTCCCGAATGAAACGCTCTAAAGCGGAAAGAGCGGCTTCCGGAGAGAGATAGAGGCTGCTCATAATGCCCGTAAAGATGCCAGCGGCTTCGTCCGCACGGTCTTTAGGAAACTGATAGAAACTCACCATGATACTAAGACTACAATCTTGGGAGGCAGCGATAGGGTCAGGCTGTTGACTAATCAGCAGGAGGCCATTAATGACGGCTTGGCGTATCAGCTGTCCGCTTTGTGCGCTAATAGCGAACTTCAGCCCCTCCCTTTTGAGGGCACGCTGATAGACCTGCGCCACTTGAGCCATCATCTGCAGTTCTTGCTGCTCCATCCACTTTTCCATTGCTGTTTTGGGCAGATCGACGCGCTCCTTGAGTTCCCATTCCTTGCCCGTTTCCTCCTTCCAGAGACCCAAGATGAGCTGGGTCACCTCCTCGGCTGACTGGATGAAGACTGCCTCAGAGAGCGTGGCGCTTTGACCATTGATGCTTACCACCGTGGTAGCGTTGCCGCCAAATGCAGTTTGAAGAACCATACTGTTGATGTCAATCGCATCTTGGCGTAATATGAGATCGCCTTTTCGAAGGGAGATGCGTGGCAAACGCTTCGTACCTTGTCGGATCATAGCGCCCTCATACTGAAACCCTTCGGGCACATGAATCGAGCCCGCATCCTTCCCGATTTCGGGGTCCCGGATGGTCTCGCGTCGCCAGGGAATCATCTTGGACGGTGGGAGAAATTGGAAGCTGCGAACGATGTTCATCATTGTATCCCACTTCGCCTTCTCGGTGCCCACTGGGAACAGCAGAGTCACCACCAGCGCCGTCTTTTTGCCTGGCAAGATAGCGGTGACCTCGCGATAGTCGCGCGGTGGTGCTTGACGGAGCAGCCCGAAATTGACTGCCATCATCGGGTGCAAGGCGAAGGGATAGCTCAAGCCCTCCCCCACAATCAGAATGCCTTGTGGGAACTTTTTGAAGGCGAAGCGTGGCTGTACCGAGTCACTCATCATCGCCTTATGTTCCGATAACCAGGCTTGAGCCACACGATGTAGGTTGCCATCATAACGAGCCACGCGCAAAACGACAAAACAGAGGGCATCCTCATCATAGATCCGAACGAAATTGTTGTACGCTTTGACCACCCAACCTTGCGGGACACGGACGGAAAAACCGTGCAGACGATCAGTGAATTGACCAGTGGACACCTGCCGCAATAAGGGAACCTCTTCGGATTGAGAGTGCCCTGTCGTTAGCAACGCCCCTATCGCTATCATCAGCCACACAGTGGCGAGCAACGGTTTCTTGCGTCGCATCTATCATCACCTCCTATAGCAATACCGCCCATGGGGTGAAACCATTTCGCCGATGTGATTATTATACCACATCGCTTTACTGCAATAATACCCCGTCCACTTGGATTCGTTTTATTCAGAGCCCAACTCGCGTTTCGCCAACCAATATGCCAAGCGGCGTTGCCAGTCTAAGGGGCTAATCTAAGGGGCTAATCGGATGCGACTTGACCTGTCGGGTACACTTAGACCGTGATGGAGCGTGCTACTAACGGCATGATGGCTGTGACACAGGTCGATTTTCCGACGATTTTTGAGCGGAGCGTGCCGGGGCGGCGCGGGGTGCAGCCTCCCATGTGTGATGTGCCCACTCAGCCGCTTGCGGCGCTACTCGGTGCGCACAACCTGCGCCCAGAGCCACCCACCCTGCCCGAAGTGAGCGAGCTGGATGCCTTGCGTCACTACACGCGCCTCTCCCAGCGCAACTACGGCATCGACATCGGCTTCTATCCCCTCGGCTCCTGCACGATGAAGTATAACCCACGCATCAACGAGAAGGTCGCTTCCCTGCCCGGCTTCACCCGTGCCCATCCGCTTCAGCCCGAATCGCTCTCACAGGGCGCGCTCCAGCTGATGTATGAGTTGCAGGAGGACCTCAAAGCCATCACGGGCTTTCATGCCGTGACGCTGCAGAATGTGGCGGGTGCGCATGGCGAGCTGCTGAGCATGATGCTCATCAAAGCCTATCACGAGTCGCGTGGCGAGGGCGAGCGACGCAAAATCGTGCTGGTACCCGACTCAGCCCATGGCACCAATCCCGCCACCGCCGCGATGTGCGGCTTCCGCGTGCAAGCCATCCCCACCGATTCGGAAGGCAACACCGATTTGGACGCGCTCAAAGCGGCACTCAGCGAGGAGGTGGCTGCCATGATGCTGACCAATCCCAGCACGCTGGGGCTTTTCGACCGCAACGCGCAGAAGGCGTGTGCGCTGCTGCACGAGGCGGGCGCCTTGGTGTTTTGCGACGGCGCGAACATGAACGCGCTGGTGGGCATCGTGCAACCTGCCGCAATTGGCTTCGATTGCATGCACCTGAACCTGCACAAGACTTTTTCTACTCCGCACGGGGGCGGGGGTCCGGGCGCGGGCGCGGTAGGTGTGTCGGAACGGCTGGAGCCTTTTCTGCCTGTCCCACGCATCATCCGCACACCTGATGGACGCTACGCCCTTTCGTATGACTATCCCCACTCTATCGGGCGCGTGCACGCCTTCTACGGTAATTTTTTGAACTTGGTGCGTGCCTATGCCTATATCCGCGCGCATGGCGGAGAAGGGCTGCGCCATATCGCCGAGTTCGCCGTGCTGAACGCCAACTACCTGTTGGCGCGTATCCGCCATGCCTTCCCACCCGCCATCGATCGCCTCTGCATGCACGAGTGCGTCGTCACGGCACAGCGCTACAAACAGGCGTATGGTGTTCGGGCGTTGGATATTGCGAAGCGACTGCTCGATTACGGTTTCCATCCGCCGACGATGTATTTCCCACTGATTGTGCCCGAATGCCTGATGATTGAGCCGACCGAGACCGAGAGCAAGCAGACGCTGGACATGTTTGCGAACGCGCTGCTAACGATTGCGCGTGAGGCGGAGGAGCAGCCCGACCTGCTGAAAAACGCGCCCCACCATATGCCTGTACGCCGTCTGGACGAGGCGGCGGCGGCGAAAAATCTGATTTTGCGATGGCAGGGCGAGATGGTCTACCCGCAGGAGGTACCCGCCTGCGCCTGCTGAACGAGGGCATCTGCCCTCCAGAGGTCAATATGGCGCGCGACGCTGCCCTGTTCGAGGCGTTCGAGCGCGGCGAGATACCTCCGACCCTGCGCTTGTACGAATGGGCATCGCCCGCCATCACCTTCGGGGTCAATCAGCGACTGCCAGAGCGGTTGGTGCAAGCCGCCCAGCAGCTGCGAATCCCGCTTTTTCGTCGCCCAACGGGTGGCAAGGCGGTGTTGCACGGGCACGATTTGACCCTTGCGCTGGTGGCGAATCGGCCCGCCGCACCCCATCTCGCTTCTCGCACCCGCCTCTATCCCCGACAGGTCTACCTTGCTTTGGCACCTGCGTTTATGCAGGCATTTGGGCAATTGGGCATCCCAGCCTGCATGGGCAACGCGCCCGCCCCTTATCCCACCCATCTCGACGATGGAGGCGACTGCTTCGCCACGGCTGCGTTCACCGATATTGTCCATGCGGAAACGGGCATCAAGCTGATGGGCTGCGCTTTGCGCGTGTCGGAGCGTGGTTTTCTGCTGCAGGCGTCGATCCCGTTGCGCCCGCCCGATGTGCCCGTTGAGAGCCTTTTCGGTCACCCGCATCCGTCGCCTCCACCCCTGTCGCGCGAACCGCTTATCGCCGCGCTTGCTCGATGCCTTTGCACCCAGCTTGAGGTATTATACGGGGTATACAGGGAATAGTCTCCAAATGGAAGACGCCTATGCTCGGAACCGACCTGCGAGAAGGTGAAACGCTTGAGCTGAAGAGTGAGTGGAGCGACGACGCCCTGAAAGATTTGGCAGCATTCGCCAACACACGGGGTGGAACACTCGTTATTGGCATCGCTAACGATGGCAGTGTAATCGGAACCGACGCCAGCGACCAGCAAGTGCAGCGGCTGGCAAACCTGATTACTTCGCGTCTTGGGATTACTCCCTCCATTCGAGTGGAGAGTCGGGAAGGCAAACCGCTGCTGATTATTCAGGTGGACGCAGCGCGCGGGATAGTTCCCTACAGCGGGCGCTACCTCAAGCGTGTCGGTAGTACCAACCGTGACTTTGCTCTGGATGAGCTGGCTCGCCATCTTCTGCAGCGATCGGGGCAGAGTTGGGATGCCCTCCCCAGCCCATACGGATTGGAGCGGGTCAACCCGGAGGCGATTGCAACCTTTGCTCGCCTCGCCCGGAACCGCCTGCCGCACATCGACCCGAACCAGCCGAGACTCCTGCTCCAGAATCTGGAGCTGCTCAAAGACGACTGTTTGACCAACGCGGGCTTGTTGCTATTCGGTGTCCGCCCGCAGGAACAGTTCGTGCAAGCGCGGCTTCGCATCGGCGTCTTCCGCAGCCCCATCGAGGTAGTGGACAGCCATGAGTTCGTAGGCACGCTCTGGGAGCAACTCGAAGGGGCGATGGAGCGATTCCGCCGCCTGCTGCAGGTGCGCTTCGAAGTGCAGGTCACGGAGCTGAGCCTGGAGGGGCTTGCGCGCAAGGATGTCTGGGAGTATCCGCTGGAAGCCCTGCGCGAGGCGGTCATCAACGCGCTTATCCATCGCGATTACACCTCCACTGCCGATATTCAGATTCGCGTTTACGACGATGAGCTGAGTATCTGGAACCCGGGTGGACTACCTCCAGACCTCCGCATCGAACAGCTCCGAGAGCCACAGCACCCTTCGATGCCACGCAATCCGCTGTTGGCGCAGGCGTTTTATTATGCGGGGCAGATCGAACGCTGGGGCACAGGCACAGCGCGCATCTTTGCCTTGTGCCGTGAGCAGGGACTGCCCGAACCAGAGTTCGACGCCGACGCCACCCAATTCTGCGTGCGCTTCCTCAAAGACCCCTACACCCCAGAACGCCTGCGCAAAATGGGACTGAACGAACGCCAAATCCAAGCGGTGCTGTATGTCAAAACGCATGGAAGCATCACGAACAAGGAGTATCAGCAACTGACAGGTGCTTCCAAGCCCACCGCCACGCGCGATCTGGAGAACCTGACAATAAGAGGCATATTAGAGCGGCGCGGAGTCACGGGGCGTGGTACACAGTACACGCTCAAGGGTTCAGAAACGGCTCAAACGGCTCACAAACGGCTCACAAACGGCTCAAAGGGGTACAATTCAGATCCGTCTTAGATGGTGAGCAATTCCGATGGACGCGTTGGTGCAAGAGGCGATTGAGCAGCGTGTTTTTCCGAGTGCGGTGTGCGCCGTGTTGATGGGCGGGCGCATTCGCTATCAGGGCGCTTGGGGCTATGCCGACCCCGAAAGCCAAACGGTTCCCGATGCCCGCACCCTCTATGACCTCGCGTCGCTCACCAAACCTGTTTCGACCGCCACGCTCACCCTGCTTGCCCTTGAAGAGGGCAAACTCACCTTGGAGATGCCCCTCACCCGCTTCTTCGGTCAAGCGAAGCATCTGCAGGGCATCACCGTTTATCATCTGCTCACCCATACCGCGGGGCTACCCGCTTATAAGCCCCTCTATCGCGAGGCGCAGGGACATGACGCCCTCATCGAAGCGGTGGTGCAGACACCCCTGGAGCGATTGCCCGGCACCGGCTACACCTACAGCGACCTGGGCTATATCCTGCTGGGCGCTATCTTGGAGCAGGTGTACGGCTGCTCCCAAGCGGAGCTGTTTCGGACGCGCATCGCGGAGCCGTTGGGCATGAGCAGCACGGGCTATAACCCGCCACCCGACTGGCAACCGCGCTTTGCCCCCACCGCACACTCCGAATCGCGCGCGGGACAGATTCTGCGAGGCGAGGTGCATGACGAGAACGCTTGGGCGATGGAAGGGGTGGCAGGGCACGCGGGGCTGTTCGGCTCGCTGGAGGACCTGATTCGGTTTGCCCAGATGATTCTGCGTGGTGGTCGCCCCCTGCTCTCCTACTATTCGGTGCAGGCATTTCTAACCCCGCAGGTACAGGTGTGGCAGCAGCCCGTGGGCTGGCACACTTTGGCACTCTTCGCGCATCCCAACCCGCTGCTGCCACGAGGCGACCTGTTCCCCCCACGCTGTGTGGGGCACTCCGGCTTTACCGGCGTGCTGATGCTGTTTGACCCTCAGGTCGAGTTGGCGGTCATTCTGCTGACGAACCATGTCTACTACTCGCGTGAGAAGGAGGCGTATCTGGACTATCGCCGTCGCCTACTCAACGCCCTCGCTGCCCATGTGGGCGAGGTGTGAGAGGTAGAATCGTGCTATGCGTCGACGGGTTCTCATCGGATGGCTTGGTCTTGGGCTGCTGCTCACGAGTAGCCTGCAGAATGCGCGCCTTTTGGCGTCCACCGAGCCAGCAAGCCTCTGGGGTATCTCGCTTAGCGAGTATGCCCTGCGCCGTGATGCCCTGCGTCAAGCGGCGAACGGGCAAGTGGTCGTGCTGGCAGGGGAGCTTGCTACCCCTGTGCGCCTGAAGTTTCGGCAGGATAGCAACCTGATGTATCTGACGGGGGTGGAGGCGCCGGGGGCGGTGTTGGTGTTGCTGCCTGAAGCGAACACGCTGGGTGTTCAGGAGGTGCTGTTCCTGCAGGAGCTTTCGCCCTTCACGCGCCTCTTTGAAGGGGAGTTGCCTGCGCCCGATGAGCGAACCCAGCGCCTCACGGGGATCGAGCGTATTCGCCCCCGTCGCGAGCTAAACGAGTTTCTCCAGCAGGTGGCGGAGGCACACCCGCAGATTTTGCTCAATCGGTCGGCACGCAACGCTGGGCTGGAGCAGACCCTGCGCGAGGCGAACCCGGCGGTGCAGCTCGGCTCGGTTGAGCGACTGATGGCGTCGCTGCGCGCCAAAAAGTCGCCCGCCGAGCTGCGCCTCATCCGCGCTGCCATCCATGCGACCATCGAGGCGCACTATGCTGCGGCTCGCACCGTTGCGCCCGGCGTGCATGAGTACGAGGTGGAGGCGGTCGTGCAGGCGGCGTTCCGGCGCAACGGCTCGGAGCGCGATGCCTTCCCCAGCATCATCGGTTCGGGACCCAATAGCTGTGTCCTCCACTACAGCGCGAACAAGCGTCGCATGCAAGCGGGCGAGCTGGTGGTGGTCGACATCGGCGCCGAGTATTCCTATTATGCCGCGGATATTACCCGCACCTATCCCGTATCAGGCAGGTTCACGCCGCGTCAGCGCGCGCTCTACCAGGCAGTGCTGGAAGCGCAAAAAGCGGCGGAACGCGCCGCCAAACCCGGCATCACCTTGCGCGAACTGGACCAGATTGCCCGCCAGAGCCTGCGCCAATCGCCTTTGCGAGCGAAAGACACCGACGGCAAGGAGTACACGCTTGACCACTTCTTCCAGCATGGATTGGGGCATTCGCTGGGGATGGATGTGCATGACCCCGAAACAGGGCAACCGCTGCAGCCCGGTGCCGTGTTCACCATCGAGCCGGGCGTCTACATCCCCACCGAGAACATCGGCATCCGCATCGAGGATGACTATCTGATGACCGACAAGGGCATCGTCAAGCTGAGCGCAGCGTTGCCCTCCGACCCCGACGCCATCGAGCGGATGATGGCAAAGGCTAAGCCAATCCCCGCTGCCGTTCCCCATGCTCCAGGACACGCACGGCATCCTCGATAAGGTGATAAACGGGGATGTTAGCGGGCAGGTTCGCCAGTATCGATTTGCCATAGGGACGGGTGTGAAAGCGGGCATCCAGCAGGCAAACAATCCCCCTGTCATCCGCACGGCGGATAAGCCGCCCGAAGCCTTGCCGGATCTGCTGCTTGGCAAGCGGCAGGGTCCAGCTTTCGAACGGGTCCTCGCCACGCCAGCGCAAGAGGGCATGGCGTGCCATCTGCGGCGGGCTGACGGGCACCTCGAACGGAATCCGCACCAGCACCACGCAGCTGAGCGTCTCGCCCGGCGCATCGAACCCTGTCCAGAAGGAGCGCAAGCCAAACAGCACCGATTCGGTGTCCTCGCGGAAGCGTTGGGACAGGTCGGCATTCGCGCTCTCACCCTGCACCATCAGGCGCAGTTCAGGGATAGAAGGCAACATCTCGCGTACCGCCTCCATCTCGGCGCGTGAGGTGAACAGCACGAGGGCACGCCCGCGCGTCGCTTGCAGAATCTGCGTGAGTTGCTCCGCCACCGCTTTGTAGTAGGCGGGCGCATCGTGCGAACGCGCCGAGCGCGGTGGGGCGGGCAGCGCGCCGCGCGGCGGCAGATAGAGGGCGCACTGACGCGCATAGTCGAATACAGGCGGCAAGCGGAGCGTGCGTATCGCCTCGGACAAGCCCACCTGACGCAGGAAGAAATCGAACGAGCCATCAATCGTGAGGGTCGCACTCATCAAGATGGCGGGCTGCTGGCTCCATAAATGCGCTGCCAACCATGACCCCACCTCCAGCGGCTGATAGCAAGCACGCCAACCCTTCGGCGTCGCCTCCACCCAACTGACACCCTCGCTCGGATTCACGAGCTGGTTCAGCCCCCTGTAAAGATTGCGGAACCAGCTGGCATATTGGTTCACCGCCTCGCGCACCGCTTCATATTGCCGTTCGCTCATCTGCGCACGATACGGTTTCAGCTCGCGTTTAATCTCGGTGTAGAATTGGCGAAGCTGGCTCTGCAGGCTCTCCACCACCGCCTGCATCATGGGGAGCCAGTCGGGGCGTGCGGCTTTGCGCACCGCCTCATCTTCCGCCAATTCGGGTGGATTAATCGCTAAGATGCACCCTTCGGGCGGAATCTCGACCGCGTTCAGGGGGGCGATAGCCGCTTGGCAGCCGCGTGCCAACACCTGTACCAGCTCAGCAACGACATTCAGCAAGCTCTCGGGGCGTTGCTCGCCCTCTAAGGCATTTGCAATCTGATGGCTCAAACTGGAGGCGTTGCGGATAATCTCGTTCAGCGTGTCGGGCGACAGCTCGAACTCCAACGCGCTGCGCGCCGCTTCGGGCAGATCGTGCGCCTCGTCCACCAGCAGCCAGTCATAATTATCCAGCAGCCCATCCGCGCCGCTTGCCTTCAGCAGCGCGTCGGTTAGCACAACTGAATGGTTGGTGACAATCAGTTGGGCGTTCGCGGCGGCACGGCGCTGGCGATAATAGAAGCAGTTCGCATAATAGGGGCAGGTTCGGGCGCGGCAAGCGGGTGGCGTTGCAATCTGGCGCCACAGGTCGCGCAGCAAGCCCTCTGGCACCGCTTTGCGTCGCAAAAAAGGTGCCAACTCGCTCTCCACGCCTTCCTGTGCCACCGGAATCCACTCACGCAAAAAGCGGACGAGTGCCGGCTCCAGCATGCTGCTCTCACGCCCGTAGATGCGGTCGATGCAGGCATAGCGTGCGCGCCCCATCACCAGCTGCGTCCGCACCTGCTGGCTTGCTTCTCCAAAGAGTTCTAATGCCAGGGGCAAATCTTTGCGCCAATATTGCTCGGCAAGCACATTGGTATAGGTCGAGATGACCACACGCTTGCCTGTCGTTAGGACCCATGCAATCAGCGGGATGAGAGCGCCGAGGCTTTTGCCCACCCCTGTTGGCGCTTCGATGCAGGCGGTTTGACCGTGCTGCAGGCAGTCGGCGATAAAGTTCGCCATTTCACGCTGCACGGGGCGCGCCTCGAAACCTTCCCGCGCCTCTAAGCGGGCGAATGGCGCAGCGATATTCATAGGGGTACAGCTTGCAAACGGCGCAGGGCACCTGAGAATAAACGCGCAATCATCGGCACCGCCGCCGCCATCACCTCGGTGACCTCCGCATGCGACAGGGACCGATCGCTCAATCCCGTGCCCAAATTGGTCACGACCGAAACGGCAGCATAGTGGATGCCAGCCTCACGGCACAGCACCGCTTCGGGCACAACCGTCATCCCGATCACATCACCCCCCAACATGCGGAACATGCGAATCTCAGCGGGTGTCTCGTAGCGTGGACCAGGGGCGCACACATAAACCCCTTCAGGCTGCAACGGAATACCCAATTCGCGAGCCGTTTCGAGCAGCACGGTGCGCAGCAGCGGGCTGAACGGTTCGGAGAAATCGGTATGCACCACCTCCTGGTCATAGAGGGTATAGACCGCTCGCGTGAAGTCCAGGAAATCGCTTAGCAGCACCAGGGTGCCGGGTGTCCAATCGGGGCGTAGGGAGCCGACCGCTGCGGTGGTGAGGACAGCTTGGATGCCATGCTCCTTCAGAATCTGCACATGGCGGCGATGGTCGATGCGGTGAGGGGGCAGGCGGTGTCCCTTGCCATGCCGTGGGAGCAGCAGCACCGGGCGTCCCTCCAGCCTGCCAATAAACAGATGAACCTCATCTGTTAGCACAAGTTCCTGCTGCAGCTCGAAGCCCGGTAGCTGCTGCACCCCTGTGCCACCAATGATGGCGGCTTTCATGCGCAGCGTGTCCCTCCCTGTGCTGGTGAGGCAAGCGGCGCGATTTCAGCCGCGCTTGCGTCCGCGCCTCTGCGTTGTCACCTCCGCTTTGGCAGGTTCCGCCTGTTTTGCTTGCGCCTGCTGCTGGTACGCCTTTTCGATGCTGAGGCGCACCATCTCCGCCACCCGATTCAGCTCGGTTGGGGTGGCTTGGCGCGCCGCTTCGGGACGAACGACCACCTCCAGCCATGGCGTGATGGCAAAGCGGTGCCACTCCTCTGGGGTCGGATAGGGCGTGCCCGCTGGTCGTGCCGCCGCTACCGCATACGCCGGTGCGGGCGCCTCCCCCACCAGAGTCTGTGCCGCCTTGCTCATCTCTTGCAGGAGTTGTCGCTCGGAGCGTCCCTCCAGCACCGAATTGATAATCTCCTCCATCTCCTCGATGCTCTTGCCCTCGATAAGCGGGCGAACCGCGCGAAGCGGCATATACTGCGCCTGCAGCAGTTTCAGTGCGATGAGCTGCAGCAGATGGTGATAGTCGTACAGCACGCGGTTCCCCCTGCGCTTAGCGGGCGGATCGATGAGACGGTTCGCCGCGTAAAAGCGCACCGTGCGCACATCGGGAAAGATGACAACCTTGTAGCGCGGTTGCACAGGAGCCCACTGCTCCAGAAAGCTATTCGCAATCGCAACCATCTCCTCGATGGTGAAGTACTCCTGATCCCGATATTGCTTCAAAGTGTCGATGGGTCTCATAGTATCTTGAGTATACCCCAATCGCACCAGAAAAAGCAAGTGCGCCCGGGAGGGTGTTCGAAAATGGGGTCAATTACCCCCTCCGTTAGGTTCCCCCTGCTGGCAAGGGAAACCAAGTCGCGGTTCCCCTCACGCAGTGGGGGGGGAACCTGTAGGAGGGGGCACAATCGCTGAATTTTCGAACACCCTCAGTGTGCCCGGAAACGGAACCCAAGCAGTATGCGTGTTAGTCCAGTCCAGATAATAGGAACACGGCTGGCACCGCTGTACCTCGCGTCCAAACAGCGCGTGCAACCTTTGCCCAATAGTCCTCTACACTCGCCAATTCTCAGTTCCATTCAACCAACGAAGCGTATCTACCAAAATTACAGCGACCTACTCAATTATGAATATCATATCCCGCTTCCGATAGATATTCACAGCCGTCCAGATGCCAGCCATCAACGCCATACTGAAAATAATACTATTCACCCCCAGCAACAATAACGGATTCAACGGATCCAAAGGTACTCTACTCAAGTATGCAAGAAGCGTTCCTAAGGACAAGATAGCACCGTACCGTACAATATGACCATCCGAAGATCGAGCAGTAAGTATCAGAGCAATAAGTGGTACTAAAATCAAAGAAGTAACTATAGCATCCTTGATATACTCATGCGGTGTGCTCCAAAGGTGAAAAACATCACCTACTATTCCGATCAATTGCCCATCTTTATTGAAAAGCAGTGTCACCCCAGCATCTGCGCCAGGCTTGACAATCATCAGTGTGCGCTTTCTGCCATCCGAATCTTCCAGGTGAACCCAGATTGCGTTAGGACATGCTTGCGTTGCATGGGATAGATTCAACAAGTTCGCTTGTCTAAGTTGATACAAATTTCTGATACACCCATCCTCCACCAGCGGTATATCATCCAATAAGAAACTGCTTATTCGATCAAATACCGCCAAGAAATAGAATATTACAATAACTATCCATAGAGCTATTATACCGTATGTGTACATCCTATTGCTCATATATAATCACCATCCATATCTGGGCTGGGCATCCTAATACCAATTGAGAAGCCACCACTTACCGCAGCACCCCACACATCCCCTAAGTCCAGAAGGCGTCTGCCCCACCGCCAACCCGTTGCTGTCCATCGGATAGTACCCACTCGGCTCGCCCGTCGCCCCCATCATCAGCAATTCCCCGCCTGAATACCGATACCGCCAGTTCTGATTATACCCCAGCGCGTTGCCTGCAGGCAAATAGTCCTCCACACTTGCCCAACTCCCGCCGCTCATCGCCCGGTTATACACCCGCATCGGCACACCGCCACACCCTATCCGGCATACATACCGATACTCCTGCCCTGCCAGCCCATCCCGCTTCCACACCCGCACACCATCGCTATTGTACCCATACTCATACGCCACTTGCACATCGCCACCGCCGTAATCCCGCTCTATCTTCACCAACCGACCCTCCTCATCATACCCAAACACCCGCGCATAACTGTTCGGCTCTTCCCACCGCGCCAAAGTGCCCTCCGGGTTCCACGCAAACTGATGCACCACATCAGGTTCGGGAACAGTGTCCGTCACCGACGACAACCGACCCGATACGGGGTCATAGGCATACACATCCCAGTGCGTCCCGTTCACCGCATCCTCCCGCATCACCATCGCCCGACTGCCGTCCAGATTGTACGCATAGTACCGACTGTACCTCACCTGACCTGCACGCACTTCGCTCTCCAGCCTGCCTGCGGGCGTGTAGGTGTAAACGGTGGTGTCCCCACTCGGACGCTCCACGCTCCGTTCTACGCGCCCCAGCAGGTCATAGGTGTATTCGTACCCAATCAACAGGCTCCCATCCGACTTCTTGTGTTCCACCTTCCACACAAAGCCCACCTGCGACGGATTGTCCGCACCATAGTAAGTATACTCCACATAACTGCCGTTTGGGAAATATTGCTCCATTTGCAAACGCCCGGTGGTGTTATTGTAAGAATAGACTACTTGGCGACGATAAGTCGGGTTCGGCACTGGCGGACCATCATAATCGCCGATGCTCTGCAGCCGTCCCAGCGGGTCATAGACGACCTGCGCCGTCTTGCACCCACACGCGCAGGCATGTAATCCTCCACACTCATCCAACTCCCGCCACTCATCCCCCGACTGTTCCTCCACTTCACGCTTTTCGAAATAGTTTCCATAATAGATGTTGAGATTAATATCTAAGAATTAGCAAGTAGAGCCTGTATATTTCTCAGATGTTCTTCTGCTGTTTTTTCATTTATGTTTCCTTCTTCATCAACAAATATGAGAATCCCGCCTGTTGGAGGGCACTCTTGTAACAAACGCTCAATTGCAACCCACAACTCTGCCGCGCGCCAGCCGCGAACCGCTAACGCTTCTGCAGCACTCATGCGCACCCACCAATTAGGATGCGACAATACCTGTTGCAAAGCCACTTCCACTACATCTGACTTCACTTCTTCCAACATCTTGATTGCTGCTATAACCACACACGGGTGGGAATCGTGCAAGGCTTTCAAGCATATCTCCACAAGGGACGGATCATCTGTAATTAAGTTGGTACCCATAGCGAGCAAATGCATAGCGCCCGCTACCATCACCCTTACTTGGTCATGCGTGTCGGTGCGCAGAACTTCTGCGAGCCACGCAAGTGGCCTATGCGGGTCGTCATTTTTTGCCAAAATGCCAATTGCCTGCGCGGCGGTTGCTCGCACTTGCGGACAAGGGTCTTCTTTCACCATTTGCAACAGCAGTGGGATAGTTCCCACATCCGCTGTCAGTATTGTTGCTCTCACAGCACAGAGGCGTTCGACCTCACTGTCACTCTTCAGCCGTTGCCGAATATCGTCTAACAGCAATCGACGAAATTCCATCGATTCTCGCATAATCCTCATTCTCCCAAACAGATGGAATCGTAAAACAGCATGCTTGGTCAGCAAAGGTGCTGACATCGCTGTCCTCCGCTTTTTGGTTCGGGCAGTGGGGGATAGTTCCTGCTATCGGTCTGGCAGCGCGCTCTTTCGCCTGTGGAGGCGGTGGGAAGGGTGATTCTTGCATGGGCGAGCGAGACACTTGCCCCCAGCAAGTGCCGTGCAGAGATTTCGCCCTACCTTCGCATCTCCGTATCTGCCCGTTGTACCCTTATCGTAGCGTCCAAACCCCCTACTTGTATCGGTAGACGATTCGCCCGCGTGTGAGATCATAGGGCGAGAGGGCGACCTTCACGCGGTCGCCGGGCAGGATGCGAATAAAGTGGATGCGCATTTTGCCGGAGAGGTGTGCCAACACCTGATGCCCGCCCTCGATCTCCACACGAAACATCGTGTTGGGCAGACATTCCACGACCGTGCCCTCGACCTCGATCTCTTTGCCTTCGGTCTTCGCCATCGCATCACCTCCTTCTTATTAAGTTTACTCGATGGTGAGGATTTCCGCGCCGTTTTCGGTGATAACAACGGTATGCTCGTAATGGGAAGCGGGCTGACGGTCAGCGGTGATGATAGCCCAGCCATCGTCGGCAACCTCCACCTCGGGCGACCCCATCACAATCATTGGTTCGATAGCCAGTACCATACCGGGCTGCAGGCGTGGTCCCTCGCCCGGCTCGCCCTCGTTCGGCACTTCGGGCGGTTCATGCACATAGCGTCCGACGCCATGTCCTGCCAGCCCGCGCGCCGGATGGAAGCCGAACGGCTCCACATAGTGCTGGATGGCGGCGCCGATATCGCCGATCGTGTTGCCCGGTCGTGCCACCTTGAGCGCCTCATAGAACGCCTCTTCGGTCACGCGCACCAGCCGCTTGCGCTGGTAGTCGACTCGTCCGACGGTGAGCGTGAGCGCGGCATCGGCGCAGTAGCCTTCATAAAAGACCCCCATATCGAGGCTCACAAGGTCGCCCTCGCGCAGCACCCGATTATCGGGTAAGCCATGCACGATGGTCTCGTTGATGGAGACGCAGAGCGAAGCGGGATAGAGCCGATAGCCTTTGAAGGCGGGGAAGCCCCCCATCTCCAGCACCAGTTGCTCGGCAAGCGCGTTCAGTTCGGCGCCTGTGGTGCGGTTCGGCTCCACCGCTTCCGCGCATGTCTTGAGCACACGCGCCAAGATGCGCCCCGCTTTGCGGATGCGGGCAATCTCATCGGCTGACTTAATTAGATACGCGCCTCTCATAGGGACAGGGCATGCACCACGCGCTGATAGACGGTTTCGGGATCGCCGCTGGCATCGATGGGGATGAGCAGCCCACGCTGCTGGTAGTAGTCGATAAGGGGAGCAGTCTGTTGGCGGTAGACGGCGAGGCGTCGGCGGATGGTATCGGGTTGGTCATCTTCGCGTATTATCAGCGTCGCGCCGCATCGCTCGCACCGTTCGCCCGCCCGACTGGGATTCGCCACAATGTGGTAGATGGCGCCGCACTGGGGGCAGATGCGTCGCCCGCTTAGGCGTGCCACAATCGCCTCGTCATCCAGCTCGAAGGCAAGCACCGCATCGAGGGATTGCCCATGCTGCTGCAGAAATGCCTCTAACACCTGTGCTTGAGACAGGTTGCGCGGATAGCCGTCCAGGATGAACGATTCCAGCGACTGGAGGCGTTCCATCACGATTTGGTTAACCAACTCATCGGGCACCAGTTCGCCGCGGGTGATATAGGTGCGTGCTTGCTCGCCCAGTGGGGTTCGGTTCGCCATCGCTTCGCGCAGCAGGTCGCCTGTGGCGATGACGGTCCAGCCAAATTGCTGTTGCAGCCGCTGCGCTTGCGTGCCCTTGCCGATGCCCGGTGGTCCCAGCAGGATGAGCCTCATTTCAGAAAGTCTTCATACTGGCGCATCGCCAGCTGCGCTTGCAACTGGCGGGAGAAGTCGATAGCAACACCGACGATAATCAGCAGCGAGGTGCCCCCCACCACGGTCAGCGTGTAGATACGGGTTATGTCCGGCACCCAGTATTGCAACAGCGCGACCACCGCGAGGAACAGCGCACCGGCGACCGTGATGCGGGTTAGCACATCGTTCAGATAGTCGGCGGTGGGTTTGCCAGGGCGCACACCTTGAATGAACGCCCCTTGACGCCTCAGATTCTCGGCAATCTCATCCGTGTTGAACACCACCGCCACATAGAAATAGGTGAACACAAAAATCAGCCCGGCATAGAGCAGGGAGCCAAACCAGTGCCCGCCGGGTGTGAGCCAGCCTAAAAGCACATTTGTCCATTCTGCCCAGGCGGGGGGATTGTTGCGGTCATAGGGTAGCATCTGCAGAATGGTGGCGGGCAGCAGCTGGAGCGACACGGCGAAGATGATGGGAATGACGCCCGCCGCGTTCACAGGTATCGGCAGATACGAAGTGCCCCCCACTGTCTGCCGACGCCCGATGATGCGTCGCATGTGCTGAATCGGGATGCGACGCTGCGACATCGTGACATAGATGACGCCCCAGATGGTCGCGAGGAAAATTGCCAGCAGCAGTATCACTTGGAAGGGCGTGACGGTGCGCTCCAACACCAGTTGGTAGGTACGCTGTACCTGATAGGGCATGCTGGCTACGATGCTGGCGAAAATCATGAGCGACACTCCATTCCCCAGCCCCTTCTCGGTAATCTGTTCGCCCAGCCACAGCAGGAACATCGCGCCCGCCACCCAGGCGATAATCACCTGCACCATCGCCACCCCCTGCACATTCAGCACGCCCGCCGAGCGGAAGGTGGAGAGAAAGCCGATCGCCTGAACGAGCGCAATCACAATCGTCAGCAGGCGCGTGCGCTGCTGCATCTTGCGTCGTCCCGCCTCCTCGCGCATCTCCTCCCGCATGCGCGGATCGGCATAAGAGAAAATCTGCATGATAATCGACGCCGTGATGTAGGGATTCAGCCCTAACGCCAGAATGGTGAGCTTGCGTAAGGCACCCCCCGTGAACATATTGAGAAACTGCAGCAAATCCTGCCTTTCGAAAAGTCGCATCATCTCCTCACGGTTTACGCCGGGCACGGGGATGTGCAGTCCAATGGCGTAGACCGTGAACATGGCGAACACAAACAGGATGCGCGCCCGCAAGTCGGGCAGCTTCCACGCGCTTTGTAAAGCCGAAACGAAGTTGGTGCTGAGCATGGTCTATCCCTCACGCGTTGCGGGATGGTGAGTCTACCTCGCCGATGAGTTTGACCTGTCCACCCGCTGCTTCGATTTTGGCACGCGCCGATTGGCTCACCGCGTGGGCATGCACGATGATAGGGAAAGTGATTTCGCCTTCGCCCAGCACCTTCAGCCCGTCTTTGAGCTTGCGGATGATGCGCTTTTCCAGCAGCAGCTCGGGTGTGATTTCGTCGTTGGGCTGGAAGCGAGCGGCGAGTGTGCCCACATTCACGATGGCGTACTCGGTGCGATTGATATTTTTGAATCCGACGCGCACGGGCAGTCGGCGATGGATGGGGGTTTGACCGCCTTCGAAGCGCGGTGGGATGGTGTCGCGGGCTTTTTGCCCTTTGGTGCCGCGCCCGGCGGTCTTGCCATGCCCGGAGCCGATGCCGCGCCCCACGCGCTTCCGCCGCTTCTTACTGCCCGGTTCTGGTTTAAGGGTGTGTAGCGCTATCATGCGGTGACCTCCTCTTGTGAAACGGTTTTTCGTGTTCGTCTACTGCGTTTCGGTTGCGCCGTTTCCTGAATCACCTCTACTTGGAGCAGGTGCGGAATGCGTGCAATCATCCCGCGAATGGAGGGGTTGTCGGGCTGGATGACGGTCTGGTTCAGGCGGCGCAGCCCGAGTGCCCGCACGGTGCGTTTCTGGGTCTCATTATGCCCGATAGGGCTGCGTTTGAGTGTGATTTTGAGCTGGCTCATTGGGCAGCCACCTCCTTAAATTTCCGCACATACCATGGGGTCAGCACGCTCAATTTCATGTCGCGCAGGCTGGCAACCTGTTCAGGGGTGCGTAGCTGCTGGAGGGCTTTCATCGTGACATAGGCGGCGTTGATGGGGTTGCGCGAGCCGATGAGTTTCGCCAGCACATCGGTGATGCCTGCTGCTTCCAGCAGGGCACGCACGGTGCTACCTGCCACGATACCGGTGCCGGGCGAGGCGGGCTTTAGCACGAGGCGCGTTGCGCCGAACTCCGCCACGACCTCATGCGGGATGGTGGTGCCGATGCGGGGCACACGAATGAGGTTCTTGCGAGCCGTTTCGATGGCTTTGCGGATGGCGTCGGGCACTTGGCGTGCCTTGCCCAACCCCACGCCCACATGCCCGTTAGTATCGCCCACCACCACCATCACTTGGAAGCTCAGCGTGCGCCCACCTTTGTGTGTCTTGGAGACGCGATTGGTGTAGACCACACGCTCCACATGCAAGTTGAGCAGATCCGGGTTGATACGCTCCTGTTGCTTTCTTCTCATTTTCTTGCCTCCTTAGAATTCCAGTCCGGCTTCGCGGGCGGCATCCGCCAAAGCCGCGACACGCCCATGATAGCGGAACCCGCCTCGGTCGAACACCACTTTGCGGATGCCTTTTTCGAGGGCACGCTGGGCAATCAGGCGTCCGACGGCAGCCGCTGCCTCTTTGTTGCCGGTACTCTTGAGCTGGTCGCGTAGCGCAGGGTCCAGGGTGGATGCGGCGACCAGCGTATGCCCTTTTGTGTCGTCGATAATCTGTGCGTACATATGCTTTAGACTTTTATAGACGCACAAGCGTGGACGGTCCGGCAAACCCACGATGATTCGCCGTATCCGCCGATGCCGAACGATGCGTTTCTCTCTCGATGTGCGCTTCATCTTCCGTTCACCTCAGGTTTGAGTCGGGCAGGTCAGACAAGTCGGACGGGTCCGGATCACTTCTTGCCGCCCTTACCCGCTTGCTGTTTGCCAGGTTTGAGGCGGAGCTGTTCATTCAGGTAGCGCAGCCCCTTGCCCTTATAGGGGTCGGGCGGGCGAATGGCGCGGATGTTCGCCGCTTGCTGACCCACTCGTTGCTTATCGATTCCGCGCACCCGAATCAGCAAGTTGCGCGTTTGCGGGTCCTGCTCGACGGCGAAGCTAATGCCTGGGAAGGGTTGCACGCGCACAGGGTGCGAATAGCCGACCTGTAGCACCAGGTCGTTGCCCTCTAATTGGGCGCGGTAGCCAACTCCCACCAGCACCAGCGTTTTCTCGAAGCCTTCGGAGACTCCCCGCACCATATTGGCAATCAGGGTGCGCTGCAGTCCGTGTTGCGAGCGGGCGAATCGGTCGTTGCTGGTGCGTTCCACTCGGAGCTGCCCATCTTCTTGCGTGATGCGCAGCACATCGGGCACCTGGTGGCTCAGTTCGCCTTTGGGACCCTTGACTGTGATTCGGGTTCCCTCGATTCGCACTTCGACGCCCTTCGGGATGGGAATAGGTTGTTTGCCGACTCTCGACATCGTTTCGCCTCCTCACCAGACGATACAGATGACCTCGCCCCCGATGCGTTGTTTTCGGCATTCGCGGTCGGGCAGCAAGCCCTTGGAAGTGGAGACGATGGCAGTGCCCAGCCCGCGCTTCACGGGGCGCAACTGCTCCACAGGGGCATAGACCCGTCGTCCGGGCTTACTCACGCGTTCGATGTGGTGGATGGCTGGCTCCCCATCGGGGGCATATTTGAGCGTGATGGTGAGCGTCGCTTTGACGCCCGCGCGTTGCACCGTATAGTCGCGAATGAAGCCCTCCTGCTTGAGCAGGGCGGCAATCTGTTCTTTGAGCCGTGAGCTGGGCATTTGCACCTGCGTCTGCCCTGCCATCACGGCGTTCCGAATACGGGTCAGCATATCGCCTATCGGGTCGGTCATCATGGTTGGTCGGTTCCCTCCTTACCAGCTGGCTTTTCGCACGCCGGGCAGCACGCCTCGGTGTGCCTGCTCGCGCAGACAGATACGGCACAGCCCAAAATAGCGAAAATAGCCGTGCCGTCGCCCACAGATGTTGCAACGGTTCACCTTGCGTACCTTAAACTTCGGTTTGCGTTTCGCTTTGACAATCCAAGCTGTCTTCGGCATCGATGGTTCACCTCACGCAGCCCTATATTATACCCTTCGGACAGGTCAGACCAGTCGGACAGGTTGGAGATTTAGTGTTCCGCGGCAGCTGCCTTCTCTTTCTGATACTTCTCGATAAGCGTTTGGGCGATGTTGAAAGGCACCTCCTCGTAGTGAGAGAAGCGGGTGCGGAATCGTCCTCGTCCGCGCGTGATGGAGCGCAGTTCGAGGGCGTAGCGGGTCATCTCGCTCATTGGCACCAGGGCACGGATGAGTTGTCGTCCGGCGCCGAGGCTTTCGATGCCCTGAATGCGTCCGCGTCGCCCATTCAGGTCGCCCATCACATCGCCTGTGTAGGCTTCGGGCACATCGACCTCCACCTCCAGAATCGGCTCCAAGAGGACGGGGTTTGCCTGAGCGGCGGCGCTTTGGAAGGCGAGGCTACCCGCGATGCGGAAGGCTTGGTCCGATGAGTCGACCTCGTGATAGGAGCCGTCGACGACCACCACGCGGAAGTCGGTGACGGGATAGCCCGCAATCACGCCTTTCTCGGCGGCTTCGCGGATGCCCTTCTCGATGGCGGGAATATAGTTCTTGGGGATGGCGCCGCCGACGATGGTCTCGGTAAATTCGAAGCCGGCACCGCGTGGCAGCGGCTCCAAATTGATAAAGCAGTGTCCATACTGCCCGCGCCCGCCCGTCTGTCGCTTGAATTTGCCCTCGATGCGTTGCACCGGGCGCGTCACGGTCTCGCGATAGGGGATTTTCAGCTCCTCGGTTGTGACTTCGGTGCCGAATTTGCGCTTCAGTTTCTCGATAACGCTCTCCAGATGCAGGTCGCCCATACCCATCAGCAGGGTTTGCCCCGTTTCGGGGTCGCGTCGGGCGTGCAGGGTGGGGTCTTCCTCCTGCAAGCGCGCCAAAGCGGGTCCCAAGCGGTCTTCGTCCGCTTTGGTCTTCGGCACGATGGCAATGGTGTAAATGGGATCAGGGAACTCGATGGGTGGCAGAATCAGCGGGCGGCTCCGGTCGCACAGGGTGTGTCCTGTGACGGTCTCTTGGAGTTTCGCGACGACGCCCAGGTCGCCCGCGCGTATCTCGGAGGTGGCTTCCTGATTTTTACCGCGCACGAAAAAGAGTTGCCCGATACGCTCATCGCGCTCCCGATTGGCGTTATAGACCTGCGAGTCGGCGCGAATCACGCCGGAGTAGACGCGGAAGTAGGTCAGTTTACCGACATAGGGGTCGGCAGTGGTCTTGAACACGAAGGCACAGAGCGGGGCGTTGGGGTCGCAGCTCACCTGCACCGGTTGCTCTGTGCGGGGGTCGGTGGCGGTGGGGGCAGGGGCTTCGGCAGGGCTGGGTGCCAACTCAATAAGGGCTTGCAGCAAGGGCGCCAGTCCGATACCGGCTTGCGCGGAGCCGTACAGCACAGGCACGATGGTTCCGGTGCGCACGCCGGTATGGAAGCCTTGCACCAGCTCCTCGTCGGTCAGCGGCTCGCCGTTGAGGTACTTTTCCAGCAGGGTATCGTCGGTTTCGGCAGCCGCTTCCATCAACATCTCCCGCACCTGCTCCACCTCGGACTGCAACTCGCTCGGCACCTCACTGATGGCTGTATCGCGATCCCGTCCCCGATAGGCTTTGCCGTGAAGCACATCGACCACGCCGCTGAAGCTGGTTTGGGTTCCGATAGGCACTTGCACCGGCACGATGCGGTTGCCATATGTGGCACGCAAGTTCTGGATGAGGCTGGTGTGGTCTGCGTTATCGCGCTCCATCTTGTTCACGAAGATGAGACGCGGTAATTTATACTTCTCGCACAGCTCCCATGCGTTTTCGAAGCCCACCTCGATCTCGGCTTGAGCGGGCACGACCAGCAGCACCGCGTCGACCACGCGGAGCGCAGCGTACAGCTCGCCGATAAAGTCGGGGAAGCCGGGCACATCGAGCAGGTTGATTTTATGGTCGTTCCACTCAATGGGCAGCAAGGTGGTGCTGAGGCTGATTTTACGGCGTATCTCTTCGGGGTCGAAATCGGAGACCGTATTGCCCGCTTCGATGGAGCCGATGCGGTCGATATGTCCTGCCAGGTAGAGCAGATGTTCGGCGAGGGTGGTCTTGCCACTCCCGCCGTGTCCTGCCATCGCCACATTGCGAATGCGTTCCACCGAGTACGATTTCATTCCATCTGCCTCCTTACATGGTTTGAGTTCGACAGGTCGGACAGGTTCGGCTTAGCTGGATCGGAAGGGCAGCCCCAGTGCTTTGAGCAGGGCGAGCGCTTCCTCGTCGGTGCGCGCGGTGGTGCAAAGTGTAATGTCCATGCCGCGGATGCGGTCGATCTGGTCATAGACGATTTCGGGGAAAAGCGTCTGCTCGCGCAAGCCCAGCGAATAGTTGCCCCGCCCATCGAAGGAGTGGGGCGATAGCCCATGGAAGTCGCGAATGCGCGGCAACACGATATGGATGAGCTTCTCCAAAAAGACATACATGCGGTTGCCACGCAAAGTGACTTTACAGCCGATGCGGTGTCCCTTCCGGATTCGGAAGTTGGAGATAGCGCGTTTGGCTACGGTTGCGACGGGCTTTTGCCCGCTGATGAGGGCGAGGTCGCGCATGGCGTTTTCCAGCGTTTTAGGCTCCTGCTCGCCTCTGCCCACGCCCATATTAATCACGATTTTCTCCAGCTTGGGTATCTGCATCGGGTTTTTATAGCCGAACTGTCGCTGCAATTCTGGGCGCACGACCTGCTCGTAGTGTTGACGCAGGCGTGGCACGAACTGAATCGCCACATCGGCGGTTTCGAACATCTTTTCCGCTTTCTGCTCCTTGCCCGTCTTTTTCTGTTGAGGTTGGGTGGGACCCTGCTGTTTTGCCATTGTTGCGTGCCTCCTTCTGGTTCACTTTGGTTCGACGCAGCGGTCTGCCCTCTACGGGGTCGCGTCGATCATTTCGCCGCAGCGTTTGCAGACGCGCACCAGGCGGTTTTGCTCGCCGCGCACCCGTTTGACGCGGGTGGGCTTGTCGCAGTGGGGGCAGACCAGCATCACCTTACTGGCAAAGATGGGGGCAGGTTTTTGGATGCGCGAGCCTTTTTGAAGAGCCGTGCGCGGTTTCTGGTGCTTGGTGACCAAATTGATACCCTCCACGATAATACGGTTTTCACGGGGCATCACGCGGATGACGCGCCCGCGCCGCCCCTTATCTTTGCCAGAGAGTACATAGACGGTATCGCCCGTCTTGATTTTCATGCGGATTGGTTTTGCCTGTTCGCGTACCATATTGCTATCGCCTCCTTACAGCACTTCTGGGGCGAGCGAGATGATGCGCATAAAGTTTTTATCGCGCAGCTCCCGCGCCACGGGTCCGAAGATACGGGTGCCGCGCGGCTCACCCTGATTGTTGATGATGACGCAAGCGTTATCGTCGAAGCGCAAAGTTGTGCCGTCAGGTCGGCGGATGGGGTGTCGCGTGCGCACGATGACCGCGCGCACCACATCGCCCTTTTTGATGGGCATGTTGGGTGCGGCGTCTTTGACCGACGCGACAATCACATCGCCCACATAGCCATAGCGTGCGTTAGAGCCTTTTAGCACGCGGATGCACATCACCTCGCGCGCGCCTGAATTGTCTGCCACCTTCAGTCGTGTGAACGCCTGAATCATGGGAATGACCTCCTTCGAAAGATTCTACTCGCGTCGCTCCAAGATGGTGCGCACACGCCAGCGTTTATGTCGGCTGAGCGGGCGCGTCTCGACAATCTCCACCAAGTCGCCTACGCGGCATTGATTGTGTTCGTCGTGTGCCATATATTTTTTGGTGCGGCGGATGGTCTTGCCGTACAGGGGGTGTCGGAAGCTACGGGTGACGGCGACCACCACCGTTTTATCCATTTTGTCGCTGACGACGCGCCCGATGCGCACCTTACGCTTGCCGCGATAGGGGCGCACCGCTTGGGTCGCCTCCGCGGACGGTTCGGTTGTCTGCATGGTTTCCTCCATTTTGTCTTCTCCTCCTTGCTCTTATTACTGGTTTTGGCGGCGTTTCTCGTTCAGGATGGTCTGAATGCGGGCGATATTGCGTCGGATGATGCGCAGCGCCGCGGTATCTTTGAGTTGGCGTATTGATTGCTGCACGCGCAAGCGATAATGTTCATGGTGCAGTTTGTCCAGCTCCTGTTCCAGTTCTTGGATCGTCATGCGTCGCAGTTGATCGGGCTTGAGCGGTTTCATTCGGCTTCACCTCCGGTGGCAGTAGCCACACCCAGTTGGAAATCGGCGCGTGTGACGATGCGGGTTTTGATAGGCAGTTTATGGCTGGCGCGTCGGAGGGCTTCTCGGGCGCGTGCTTCATCCACGCCTCCGAGTTCGAGAATGATGCGTCCCCGTTTGACGACGGCGACCCAGCCTTCGACGCTTCCTTTTCCGCCGCCCATACGGGTCTCCGCCGCGCGCTTGGTGTAGGGTTTATCGGGGAAGACGCGGAACCAGATTTTGCCACCTCGCTTCAGGTAGCGCACGATGGCGACGCGCGCCGCTTCCATCTGGCGGTTGGTCAGCCAGCAGGGTTCCATCGCGACGAGTCCATAGTCGCCAAAATGCAGCTCGCGTGCGCCTTTGGAGACCCCTTTACGGCGCCCACGCTGCTGCTTGCGATACTTGGTCCTTTTCGGCATTAGCATAATGGCTCACCTCGTTTGCTTCACTCGGTTGTTTCTCCTTCCGCTGGGGTGCTGGATGGGGAGGAGGCAGGTCGCCTGCGTGCGCGTCGGCGTCCCCCAGCGTTGCCCGCTTGGGTTTGTTCGGTTCCGGTGCTGCCGCCGCGCCCGCGTCGGCGTGGGGCACCGCGGCGACGGCGTGGTCCAGCGGGTCGCTCGGCTGCGGCCGGTCGCGCCGCACGCGCCGTCGATTCAAACGCCGATTCGGGCGTGGTGACGGACGAGAGGAGGATACGCCGCTCCGTGACGGGGATGTCGCCCTTATAGATCCAGACCTTGACGCCGATGGTGCCGTAGATGGTGTAGGCGGTGGCGAAGCCGTAGTCGATATCGGCGCGCAGGGTCTGCAACGGCACACGCCCGATGCGATCCCACTCGGTGCGGGCAATTTCGGCGCCGCCCAGTCGTCCCGCCACCATAATCTTGATGCCGCGCACATTGGCGCGCTGGGCACGCGCCAACGCTTGGCGCATCGCACGACGGTGCGACACACGCCGTTCCAGCTGCTGGGCAATATTTTCCGCCACCAGCTGGGCATCGGTGTCGGGATTGCGCACATCCTCCACATCGATGCGCAGTTCCGGCTTGTTGGGACGGAGTGCTTGATGCACGGCTTTAGTCACCTCTTCGATTCCATGCCCACCGCGCCCAATGATTTGGCCGGGGCGTGCCGCGTAGATGATGATGCGCACGATATTGGCGGCACGCTCGATTTCGATGCGGGAGATGCCGGCGTTATACCAGCGTTCCTTGATGGTCTTCCGAATCAGGTAATCCTCGTAGACCAGGTGGCGGTACTGCGATTTGGGAGCGTACCAGCGGCTCTCCCAGTCGCGTGTGATGCCCACACGAAAGCCGATAGGATGAATTTTCTGACCCATTTAGGCTTGCTCCTCCCTGCTTGCTTGTGGTGTTGCCCTTCGGCTTTGCTTGGCGAGTACCAAGGGCTTGAAGGGAAGCAGTTCGATGGTGATATGGCTGGTGCGTTTCAGGATGCGGAAGGCGCGTCCCCTATCTTTAGGCAGGATGCGCTTCCAGCGTGGTCCCTCGTCCACATAGGCACGCCAGATAAAAAGGTCGCGCGGTTCGAAGCCCTCGTTGTGCCTGGCGTTGGCAACCGCCGATTCCAGCACCTTGCGTGTGATGCGGGCGGCTTTGTTCGGCAAGTTGTTGAGAATGACCATAGCCTCCTGCACCGTTTTGCCTCGAATCAGGTCGATCACCAGTCGTGCCTTGCGCGGTGGTATCCTGACATATCGTGCAATCGCTCGCATAGTGTTTTCGCCTCCCTATTATCAGGGGGGCAGACCGGGGTCTGCCCCTACTTTTTGACTTTTGAGGTGCGCTCGCTGGAGCCGGCGTGCCCGCGGAAGGTGCGTGTGGGCACAAACTCGCCCAGCTTATGCCCCACCATCTGTTCGGTAATGTAGATTGGCACATGCTTGCGTCCGTCGTGGACCGCGATGGTTAGCCCGATCATTTCGGGGATGATGGTGGAGCGGCGCGACCAGGTTTTGATGGGGCGTTTCTGCGGTTGCGCCGCCATCTGCTGCACCTTTTTGAGCAATTTCGGATCAACATAAGGTCCTTTTTTCAGCGAGCGTGCCATCGTTGGCTTGTACCTCCTTATTTACGGCGTTTCAGGATGAAACGGTTGGTGCGTTTATTGCGACGGGTTTTGACCCCCAGAGCGGGCTTGCCCCAAGGCGTTTTGGGGTGCGGGAGTCCGATGGGGGCTTTGCCCTCGCCGCCACCATGAGGGTGGTCGCGTGGGGTCATGGCGGAGCCGCGCACATGGGGGCGTCGTCCCATCCAGCGCGACTTGCCCGCTTTGCCCCATACCTCGTTCTCGTGGTCCACATTGCCCACCTGTCCGATGGTGGCACGGCAATCGAGGTGGATGAGGCGCATCTCGCCCGACGGCATGCGGATGGTGGCATATTGTCCCTCTTTTGCCAAGATTTGGGCGGCGGCGCCTGCGCTGCGCACCAGTTGTCCGCCCTTACCCGGATAGAGTTCGATATTATGCACCAGTGTGCCGACCGGGATATGGCGTAGGGGCAGCGCGTTGCCGGGCTGGATATCGGCATCGGGTCCGCTCATGACGGTCGCCCCGACGGTCAGCCCAACGGGTGCCAGAATATAGCGCTTCTCGCCATCCTCATATTCCAACAGGGCAATGCGGGCGGAGCGGTTCGGGTCATACTCGATCGCGATCACACGGGCTGGTATGCCGTCCTTGTTGCGCTTGAAGTCGATAATGCGGTAGAGGCGCTTGTTGCCGCCACCGCGGTGGCGTGCCGTGACGCGCCCCTGATTATTGCGCCCGCCCGTCTTGCGCAACCCGACGGTCAGGCTCTTTTCCGGCTCCGTTTTGGTGATCTCCTCATAGGTGGAGGTCACCATAAAGCGTCTGCCGGGCGATGTCGGTTTCCACTTTTTAACTGGCATTCGGTTTCACCTCGCTTGGTTCAGACATATCGGGCAGGTCGGACTTAAACCACGAAGTCCTCTATGGTCTGTCCGGGTTTGACCGTGACGATGGCTTTTTTCCAGCGGCGAGTGTAGCCACCGCGTCGCAAGCCGATTCGTCGGGGTTTTGGTCGGACCCACATCGTGCGCACTTTCAGCACCTCCACGCCGTAGAGTGCCTTGACCGCGCTGGCGATGTCGATTTTGGTGGCGTCGCCCGCCACTTCGAACAGGTACTGATTATACTTCAGGCGCAGTTGGGTGCCCTTCTCGGTCAAGAGGGGGCGGATAATGACTTCGGCTGGGTGCTTCATCGTGCCCACACCTCCTCCATTTTCTGGATAGCGGCTCGTGTGGCGATGACATGGCGAGCAGGGATGAGTTCATGTAGGGCGAAGGCGGGGGCGATACGCACCAGCACATGCGGCAGGTTGCGAAATGATTTATAAACCACTTCGTTGGGCTGATCGAGCAGGATGAGCACGCGCCCCTCCGTTGCGCCCAACTGGTTCAGAAACTGCTGCGCGAGACGCGTTTTGATTTCCGGGAAGGTCAGTTCGTCCACGATGCGCAAGGCACCCGATTCGGCTTTGTCGGTGAGTGCAGCAGCAAATGCCTGCCGTCGCTCCTTCTTGTTCACGATGGGGTTATAGTCGCGCGGTTTGGGTCCATGCACCACACCGCCGTGTCGCCACTGGGGAGCGCGGATGGAGCCTTGTCGGGCGCGTCCGGTATGCTTCTGGGGCCACGGTTTGCGCCCACCGCCGCGCACCTCGCCGCGTGTAAGGGTGCTGTGTGTACCCTGTCGCTGATGTGCCAGCTCCGCGACCACGGTGCGGTGTAGCACCGAAATTTTCGCCGAGCGAGCAAACAGGGCGGGGTTCAGTTCCATCTCGCCTACTGGTTGTCCCTGCGCATTATACACGGTTGCCTTCGTCATCGCCATCACCTCATTGCGTGCTGTTCAGCTGCTTTTGCACATAGACGATCGAGCCGCGCCCGCCCGGTACAGCCCCCTTGATTAGCATCAGGTGGCGTTCGGGATCGATGCGAACGACGGTCAGACCGCGGATGGTGACGCGTTCGCCTCCCATCCGACCGGGCATTGTTTTGTTTTTGAACACGCGCTGTGGACCTGTTGCGCCGCTGGAGAGGGGGCGGCGATGGGTCATGGAGCCATGCGTCTTCGGACCGCCCGCGAAGCCGTAGCGCTTGACCACGCCCGCGAAACCCTTGCCTTTGGAGATACCGGTGATGCGCACCACTTCGCCTGACGCGAACACATGTTCAGGACGAATCTCTTGACCCGGCACCGCTTGACCAGACAGCACACGGAACTCTTTCAGGTAGCGCAGTGGCTGCTCCAGTCCCGCCTTCTTGAAAATGCCCGCCAGTGGCTTATTCAGTTTACGGCGTGCGATGCGCTCGAAGCCGATTTGGGCAGCGTAGTAGCCGTCCCGTTCAGGGGTGCGCACCTGCACCACATAGCACGGTCCCACTTCCAGTACCGTGACGGGCACCATGCGCCCTTCTTCATCGAACACATGGGTCATACCGAGCTTGCGTCCGATCAGCCCACTCAACACGGGTGGAGGGGGCAGCTCAGGTTTAGGCGCGGGCGCGCGCACCGCCTCCGCGGGTGCAGGCTCGGCGGCAGATGAACCCGCCTCGGCTTGCCCTTCCGAAGGCTCCGCGGCTGCCTGCGCCTCTGAAGGCTCTGCCTCCGGCGCACTCTCCATTTGGCTCGCTGCGACCTCTTCCTGAGTCTGTTTCTCCTCGTTCATAGCGTCCTCCGCTTCAGAGCTTGATTTCGATATCGACACCACTGGGTAGGTCCAGGCGCATCAGCGCGTCGATGGTGCGGTTGTTCGGCTCAAGGATATCGATCAGCCGCTTATGGGTGCGAATCTCGAAGTGTTCCATCCCGATTTTGTCGATGTGGGGACCACGAATCACGCAGAATCGCCGGATGTCGGTCGGCAGCGGCACGGGACCGCGCACTTGCGCGCCCGTGCTACGCACCTGCTCCACGATGCGTCGCACCGATTCATCCAGCACGCGGTGATCGTATGCCCTGAGCCGTATTCGGATTTTGTCGCGTCTCATTCAGCTCGCCTCCTTGGGTAGGTCCGACCGCGCGGGGTAGTGCGGCTTAGTCCTCGATGTCCGTCACCACACCTGCACCCACCGTCCGACCTCCCTCACGAATCGCAAAACGCAACCCCTTCTCTATCGCCACAGGACTAATCAACTCCACCTCCA